>Ga0181557_1000077_pt1 | contig 115456 bp, 74 predicted proteins | sample 011ome_23_FD_148632 | JGI IMG/M metagenome (GOLD analysis project Ga0181557, IMG submission 148632) | Coastal salt marsh microbial communities from the Groves Creek Marsh, Skidaway Island, Georgia - 011506CT metaG (spades assembly) | ecosystem: Environmental > Aquatic > Marine > Intertidal zone... | reverse complement strand
ACACAGATATACGCAAAGAGTAGAGAGATACTAACATCCGATCAGGAATACCTCGCAAACAAACGAACGCTCGCCGCCGTCTCCCTTTTCCTCGTTTCGTGCTTCTTAGGTAGGTGCTTCAATCAAATTCTTTTTCTTTACTTTTCTCTCTCTCTCTCTCTCTGACAAATCTCTCGAGAGAGAAGGCAAACTCCATGTCCTCCGACGTGTCGTCTCCCTCGTCTTTGTCGTCAAAGAAGGCGAAGCTCCAAAATCCTCGCGGGGTTGGCGGCGAACAACGACAAGAAAAAGAAGACCAATTGGAAGAAGAAGAAGTGAAAATCAAAACCGAATTCCGCAACGTTTTTTATTCAACGTCCAAAGACATCTCGGACGTGTGCGGACCGAGAGTCCGATTCACGTGCATAGATTGCAACGAGAGAGTGGTTGCGTTGGGCGCGAATACCGGGAGCGTGTATTGCTTCGCGAGAACGTACGTTGAGAAGAAGACCAAGAAGAAGAAAGATGGAGACAAGGAGGAAGAGGAAAAGAAAAATTCCTCTGTTTCTTCAACCGAAGAAGGCCGATTACGATTTCTCGCCGTGATTTCTCCGCAATCGATCAAAAGAACAGACGCACAAACTGGCCGAACGATGGTGACATCGCAAGTCATACAGAAGGTAAAATTGAGTCCGGATGGAAACATGGCTGCGATTGCGTACGCGAGCGGCGTGCTGCACGTGATTTCTTTTAAAAGCGGTAGTAGCAATAATAGTAGTAATAGTAGCACGCCGCCAGCTGGGCGAACGATTGCTTTATTGAGAAAAGCGCACGCGAGTCAAATTATAACAGCTTTGACGTGGTCTAACGATGGGAACGTTGTGTATTGCGGCGACGACGCCGGGATGGTGACTTTGACGGACGTATCGGCGTTTACAAAATATTTTAAAACCGGGGACGGAAGCGATGTTTTGAAAAAGAAGAAGGATGACGCAATCGCGGGAACATCCACGGGTAGCGGTAGCAGTAATAACAAGAACAAAAGCGGGGGTGGTGGGAATAAAGACAATAGCAACAGCGTCGGACAAAACGAGTCTCAGCTTCTCGAGTTTGAACCGATTTTCTGCGCGAAGTTTGTGAAGTGCGATTCGCTTCTTCCAGGCATGGAGGATGGTTCAGAAGCGTGTTATCAGATTGATTGCTCAAAATCAAATCTATCGACTTTACTTTCCTCGCGTTCAAAGGCGAGCGTATTGGCGGTGAATTCAGGAGAACAAGAGGTGATTGGAACGAAACCGAGAGACGGTTCGTTTGGCGCATGCTTTCACGAGATGTGCAAATCTGCGATTGGTATGGACTACGGAGAAGAAGGAGTGGAAAAGAAACGAGAGTGGGCACTTTGTTCGCGACCGGGAAGACGACTATGGATAACAACCGTCGAAGTCAACGAAGGTGATGAGGTGGTTCCAAAAGTTGATGTTGTCGCGACTTTACGCCCGGATCTTCCTTGGCCAACGACGCCGACCATCCTCGGCTATCCCGAAAGCTGCTTCGAGTTTAAGTCGAATTCAGACCGAATCAAACGCATGCAAAAGCGATTCGAGTTTGGTACGTTGACGCCCTTTGGTGACGATAACAGAATGTGTTTATCCGTGGCACAAAAATCTGTCGCCATCGTAGACGTTGCGCGCGCAACCGTCGCGGAGTGGTTTCCTTTGCGCGAACCAGAAACAATTGCTCGAGGAAATTTCGCGTCTGGTTTTTCAGATTTTGCAGTTTCTGGGCGATCTGTTTTCTTTCTCACTAAATCAGCGACTGAACCTACGATTGAAGCAGAATCTAGCGTTGGTTCGATTGTCTGGTGCTTCGAGGTCTCGAGCGATGAAGATTCGACGAAGCGAAAGGAGGTTCGCGAATTATGTAAAGTGGATACGAGTGAGCAACCGATGGTATCGTCTTCGTCGTCTGTCGTCGTTTCTGGCAACGCGCACGCGGCAAATATCGAAGAGAAAGCGGCAATCCTCGCGAAATTGGCGAAGGAAGTAAAACCGAAACCGCCATCGAAACTGGAGCTTTTGAAACAACAACACTCTTTAGAAGCAAACTCAGATTCCGAAGAAGTGTTGTACGACGAAGAAGTATACCCGAAAATATCCAATGCGAGCGATGTGAACGCGATTTTCTTCTACAATCCAAGCGGGAAATCTCGAAAACGCGAAGCTCAAGATGAGAAAATATGTGCTAAAGCCATCGTCTCGGGGTTGCTGGACAGCGAATTTAACTGCTTCTCGGAGGACCCAGAGTTGATGGAACTGTTCGAGAGTTTAGACTTGCTCGGTTTGGACCCGACGCGAAATTACGATCAACGTGCAGAAATGACTCGCGCTTCGACTGGACACGCGGCGGCGGCGATGGCAATGCACGAACAGAATCTCCTCGCCGAGAAAAATGGAGAAGGCAACAAAATGGACGAGGACGATTCGAGGAAACATCCTTCTTCTTCTTCTCGAAGTGGAACGACAAACACAAAATCTCCCATCCATCGCTTGAAGGAAAACCACCACGAACAACCGGAAACTCCTCGCACGCCGAAAACAACCGACGACGTTCTCACCAGCCACGAAATCTTAAACGTCTCTCGAGAATGTTGCGATCCTTCCTCCACTCGACAAGACATGACTTTAGCGTTACAAGCCGTCCCTTCGATTGCGGCAAAAACCATCGTCATCGAATCTTCCCGCGCGTTATTCGTCCGACTCATTCAAGACGTCTTCTCGGACGATGAAAACATCAAAGCGCTTTCAAAATCCTTGGAAAATTTGGCGTTGTCCGCCGGCGAAGTTCTCGGCGCCGACGCCGTGTTAAGATGTTTGAAAGTCGCGTGCGAAGATCCAGACGTCAGAGACCACGCCGAGGCGAGCGCGTTGGACACTCCATCCGGGGCCATGCTCTCCCACGTCGTCACCAACATCACTCTGCAGTTGATCAACGAACATCACGTCAGAAACAGAATACATTAGTCATAGCGCATGTAATAAAAAAGTAGATTGAGTAGTGTTACTAGGAGCAGAAGTTTTCGTAGGAAAAGGAAAAAAAGCAAAAACGCTTCTTTTTCGAACAAAAACGTTTTTTTTTATTTTTAGATATTCTCTCGTTTTCTTTTCCTCACAGATGGACTCCTCTTTACGCGCGGTGACGGTCGAAACGCCGTCGGTCCAAGAACAAGAATACATCGATGACGATGCGATTAAACGTCTGTCGACGTCTTCTCGATCTAATCGTGGTAATAGGAGATCGGTGACTTTCGCCGACGCGTCCACGCAAGGTGGTTTCGAAGACCAAAGAGTGAATAATGCGATGCAACTCGAAGAAAAAACCGTTGACGACCACGACGAGAAAGAAAAGAGTAAGAGAAACGCGATGAATACCATGTCGTCGTTTACGAGGAGAGCGTTGGGGTCGCGCGCGTCCATGGTGGAAACCACGACCGGAGGAAAAGGACAAGAAGAAGAGGAGGACCTCAAGAGAGAGAAAAAAGAACGAGATCATCAAAAACTTTCCTCCTCTTCCTCCTATTATTCCCAATCTCACGCTTCCTCCTGGCGCACGTTTCGGAGACGAGGGAAAGAAGTCTGTCGAAAGATTCTGGATAACAAATGCACTTCTATCTTTATGACTCTGGCGACTATTTGGGCGTTGTTCGGCGACGACGTGCGAGTGTTGGCCTTTCCGATGGAGTACGACGAGATTTTCGTCGGCGTCGCGATCGCGTTGATTGTTTTGTTCGCGCTGGAGACGACCATGTCGTGTTTTGCAAAAGGCAAAAAGTATGTTTTTGGTTTTTACTTTTGGTTGGACGTCGTCGCGTGTTTGTCTCTGTTTATGGACGTGCCCGAGTTCATGGCATTCGTCGGCATGGATCCGTGCGAGGGAACGGATTCGTACGGCACCGGTTTGGAAGGCGAAGCGTACGACGAGAGATACGGGACGAAATCGGAGAATTCTGGTGATATCGCCAGAGCTGGTAGAGCATCGAGAGCGGGGACGAGAGCAGGAAGACTCGTTCGCGTCGTTCGATTGATTCGAGTCGTAAAGTTGTACTCTTCTTTGCAACAGAAGAAAAACGCAAAAGAGCAAAAGGAGCGACGGGCTTCAATCGCTCGAAGTTCTATGATTTCATCTTCGTCGTCAATTTCGTCATCAATTCACAATCAAGACATTCGGGAAGAAATGTTGCAGGTGCGTAAATCATCCGTGCAATCGTTAGAGTCTGTGAACTCTTCGTCTACTGGAGTTAGCGCGAAAGGAAGTGGTGGTGATTTCGAGACGCCCCTGGTGAAGAAGAACTCGCTGACGCAAGCGGAAGAGTTTGACGACATGTCCGACGACGATTTGGAGCAATCGAGAGTCGGAGAGCGACTTTCCGAGCTCTCAACGAGACGCGTGATTATTGGTGTTCTATTGATGTTATTCATGATGCCAATCTTTGCGGCAGATTTCTTCGATGCCGGCGAAACGAACACTCTGATCGACGGCGGCTTGAAAATCGTCCACGACTCGGCGCGATTCGACCCCAACGACGACCAAGCGAGACTTGGGTTTTTTCAAGCTCTGAATCGATATTACGAAGATACGGGCGAAAAAATGTATCGATTGGTCATCAACGGCACCTCCTACGAACAAAATGGGAACTTTTCCAACTCCATCGGAGCCTTGAATGACGATGACCCGTTGTCGTATTTATATTTGAATCTTTCCGGTGTTCAATATCCGAAACTCAGGTGCGAGGCGTTTGAGTTCGCCATGTACTCTGGTGACGGCGAAAACGAACAGTACGATAAGCTCTCCTTCGCGTTCTTTGACGTGTCGAAAGTTTACAAGTTGCAGTCCGTGTTGAACATTGCAAAAACAATCTTCGTGTGCATCGTCTTGCTCCTTGGCGCGCTCTTATTCTCTAAAGACGCTAACGTGTTAGTCTTGCGACCAATCGAACGCATGGTTTTAAAAGTTCAAGCCATGGCAGCCAATCCGCTGACGAAATTTTCTATCCGGCCACACGACGACGAATTAGAATCTGAAGGCGAGCAGCTGGAAACGCGAATGCTCGAAAATAGTATCGCGCGAATCTGTTCGTTATTATCGGTCGGTTTCGGCGAGGCTGGGACGGAAGTGATCGCGGAAAATATGAAGAGAGGCGGCGAGATTAATCCGATGATTCCGGGACGGAAAGTCGTCGCTATTTTCGGCTTTTGCGACATTCGCCAATTCACAGATTCCACGGAAGTTTTGCAAGAAGAAGTCATGGAATACGTAAACACGATCGGTAAAATCGTGCACATGGAGGCGCACTTACACGGAGGCAGCGCGAACAAAAATATCGGCGACGCGTTCCTTCTCGTGTGGAAGTTTCCTCCGAATATAACAACACGAGACGTCGAGTTAGCGAGCGAAGGACTGTTGAAGGACGAAGAGAAGTTGTTTGTTTTGGAGCAAATCGCCGACGGTGCTTTAGTGAGCTTCTTAGCCGTCATGGCAGGTTTACGACGAAGCGCGAAACTTTCCTCGTATAAATCGAACAAGAAGCTGAATAAACGCATGCCGAATTTCCAAACGCAAATGGGTTTTGGATTACACGTCGGATGGGCCATTGAAGGCGCGATTGGCTCGGAATACAAAGTCGATGCGAGTTACTTATCACCGAACGTAAACATTTCTGCGCGTTTAGAGGCGGCGACGAAACAATTTGAAACGCCTCTGTTGTTCACCGGTCAGTTTGCGAACATTTTATCCGAGAGCACGAGAACGAAGTGCCGACAAATAGACCACGTGACGGTGAAAGGTTCGGAGCAGCCGTTGAAATTATACACGTGCGACGTGGATGTAGAGGCAATTCCTGTGCCGACGCAAGAAGAGATTTTATCTGGCCGCTCTTACGAAGACGAAACGAATTCGTTCCAACTCTACGAGAATCCTTTCTTGGAACATCCGGACGTCGCGCTCATGCGAAAACGCGTTTCGGAGGAGTTTTTGACCGATTTCGAACGTGCGTTTCAAAAATACGAACGCGGCGAATGGAACGAAGCGAGGAATTTGCTTCAAAAAATAAAAAAAAGAGTTTCGCACAACGGAGAAGAGATTGAAGATGGACCTACGAAGAGTCTTTTGGCCGTCATGGAACGAACAAACTATCGAGCGCCGAACGATTGGAGCGGTTTCCGGGCACTCACGGAAAAGTAAAGGATTTTTAAATAAAAGAAAGGTCATGTCACTATATTTATTACTACTTATTTCCTATTTCCTATCGCTACTTTGTTCACACACACTAATTTATTAGTAGTTGACGAAGGAGCTTATGAATACGCTTTCATCCAAATTTAATGTAGCGTGCCACCATCTATCCGGAAAATATACGGCTTGATTCGGGTGAACCACGCACGCGAGCACTTTCTTCTCGTTTCCGTACTTATCCACATCGAAGCCGTTCTTATTCTTCATCTTCTTATTTTCGTTTTTACCGTTCATGTTCATGGTCTTCATCTTAAACTTCGCCTTATTCCCGTTGGCTTTGAATCGCATCGCCGCTCTCGCCGCCGTTTCGTTCCCGTTAAATACCGGTTCAAACATCGGCGGGGACAGAAACCATTTTTTCCTTCCGTAAATACTTTCCGACCATCCCGGTCCGTGGATGTGGTACGGCACTCCAGACAACGGCCCTCCCACGCCGTACGAATACGCCACCGACGCATTATCCGGCACGTATTTCTTCCCAATCAATGACGTCCTCTTAAACGAAGGGAAAAAATCGCCAAACGCGTCGTGGTCGTTATCGCCGAACCAGTACCAAATCTTATCCGCTCTTTGATGCAATTGGACTGGTTTCAAATACTTTCCTCTTTCGTCCAAATAGTCCTTTAACTTGACCTCTTTTTTCTCGTAGCTAAACGTGTTCGCGGAGGATAAAACAATCGTTTTCTCGCCGTGCGTTTTCAAGACATTTTCCTTCCTATTCATCTCGTAAAAAAAATCACTCTCCCTCTCGTTTTTCTCTTCTTCTTCGTCGAACTTTGTGTCGAACGTCACGACGACTGGTTTCTTCTCTCGGTATTTTCGATTAAATTTTGCCAAGGAAAGGTCTCGGATGTGACATCGATCGATCGTGCATTCGTTTTCCTCTTTTTCTTCGTGCGCCGGAACGGCGTACCGTTTCCACCCTCCTCCTCCTCCTTTCCCGTCCTCGGGGTCGAAGACATCATCATCGATTTCCCGAACGTAAAACGCGTCTCTCTCGTTGTGCTCGACGTACCAGACGAGAAGAAAGAGACACGGCGTTAAAAGAATCAAAAGTATTTTTCGTCGTCTTCTCTGCTCTCGTTGTTGTTCCTTGCGTTTTTCGTGTTTGTTGTCGTCATCGTCTAACATCTGAGTCGACATCTTCTCATCGCAGAAGAAAAGTTCGTTACAAAAACAGCCGCTCTTTTGTGTGGATTTTTATTAAACAACAACGAAGAAAGGAATATTTTCTCACACGCCGTGATGACGACGACGAACGACCGAAGAAGAAGAACGAGCGCCTCGGTAGTTTCCTCCTCTCGCAAAAGTTTTCGCGCGTTGGTGTTGGCGCTTTTTATGATGCGTGGTGGTGTTTCTGGCGGCTTTGAAACCGAGGACGAAAGCAATGTGGACGAAATCATCATCGTCGGAAGAAGGACGTCGTTCTATTCGAGACCGGAATACGCGTCAGCACCGGTCGAGTTGGAACCAACGCGAAGAAGAATACAAAGAAGTGAAAGAAGACGTTTGATCGCTTTTGCTGATGAACGAGAAGAAGAAGATGAAACCCATTTAAAACCAGAGCAAGTGCACTTGTCGATATCCGGAGACGAGGAAGTCACCGTCGTGTGGACGACGAGAGAGCCTTTAGAGGAAGACTTTGAAGTGAGATACGCGTGCGCGAAGAGAAACTCTGAAGACGAAGAGGAGAAAGATGTGATTGACAGAGTGGTCTCTTCGAAGACGCAAACAACGTGGCACATAGGTAAAGTTTTCGAGTCGTCTTCGTACACGCAGCAGATGTGTTTGGCGTCGGCGACGAGTTTAACCGCGCCGAGTATGGGCGGGCCGAAAACGCCGGTGAAGAGAGACGTTTTAGCGAAGCTGGCGAATACGTCGAGTTGGGCGGATAGAGATGCGTCGAATTATAACGTCGTGAATAGTTTTAAAGACGTCGTGCCGGATGCGTGGTTCACGATGGAGAAACCGTGGGAAAAGACGGTGTGTTTGGGGTACGCAAACGCCAACGGCGGGTGGTATCGAAGTCCGTTTATACACAAAGCGAAGATTAAAGATTTCAATAAGGAAAGAGGCTTTGATGCGTGCGTGTATGTGTTACCGCACGACGAGGATGAGAATGGAGAAACAAAGTACAGATCGTTTAAGAAACGCGGCAGTAGTAATACCAACGAAGGAGAAACAATACTCTCCGTCATGGGAGATACCGGACAAACCGAAGTGACGAAGAAAGTTTTTCAGCACGTGAAAGACGTGGTGAAACCGCACGCAGTGATTCATACCGGTGATGTATCCTACGCCGATGGTTTCGCGCCTAGATGGGATTCCTTTGCTGAGTTATCTGAAGCGTTGTTTAGTTCGGTTCCAGTCGTCATCGCGAGCGGGAATCACGACGTCGTGAATAACGGCGCGGAATATACGGCTTTTGAGAAACGCTACGAGACACCTTGGAGACGAAGTGCCTCGTATTCCAAAAATTTCTGGTCCTTCAACGTCGGTAAGGCGCACGTCGTGCACATTGATTCTTACTCTTCCGTCTCGACACAAATGTTCGATGGCGCCGTAGCTGATACATTTCAAACATGGCTCGAGAACGATTTAGCGCGAGTAAATAGAAAACAGACGCCTTGGATTATCGCCGTCTTTCACGCGCCGTGGTATAATTCCAACTCTGCGCATTACAAAGAGAATGAACCGCAACGTCTGAAGTACGAACAGATTTTATACAAATTTGGCGTCGATGTTGCCTTAAATGGGCACGTGCACAGTTACGAGCGTTCTTATCCAGTATATAACAATCAACGCGACGAGTGCGGCATAACGCACATAGTAGTCGGCGACGGAGGAAACTACGAAGGACCATACGGCTCGAGCTGGATGACTCCGCAACCGTCCTGGTCGGCATTTCGCGAAGGTTCTTTCGGTGCGGGTTCTTTAATCGTGCACAACGATACGCACATGAGTTGGAAATGGGAAAGAAACGCGTGCGTTCATCCAGATGGCACCACAGATTTGAATCATACGTACTGGTCGATGCGCGATGGTGAGTCGGCTTCGAATTGTCGAACAGATCCAGATAAGAGCGAGAACCCTTATGTAGCAGTTGATATGCACGTGTTCGTCAAGAATGAAAACAAATGCGAGACTAGGAAAATGGGAACCGGGATTGGTGGTGAAAAGTTGACGTTTACTGAGATTGACGACGAGGAAGGGGGAGTCGCATCAAGCAGTAACGACCAGTATCGGATTCAATCGCTCACGGTCGCGCTCGCGTTATCGCTCGTATGTTTAGGAAGCACGTGCTACGCGCTATGGAAAACAACGCAAGCATTAAAGCGCGCCAGATTTGCGGTCAGCGTACGCGCGGTACACAGGACAACATTCGACGACGAGGATGAAGAAGAAAATGGAGTGGAACTGAATGTGAGCAATTCGTTTCACGCCGCTCAAGACGTCGACGAAGGCGACGAAGTGCTTCTTTTTCCAGGAGGGCAAAATCGAATTACGAGCAGTTCAAATGTGATGTGAGCATCACGTAATAGTTGGTAGTTGTAGTTGTAGCAGTGATATATATTTAATAGAACATACTAGTATGCATATACAGACGGGTATTACTCGTAATCATCTCCCCAATCTTCGACGACGTCTCTTTGTTTTCTGTGGTTCTGTTTCCCGTATTCTCCTCCTCCTCTTCCTTCGCGTCTTCGTCCTCCTCTTTCAAAGCCTTCCTTTTCCGCTTGTCTATTCCTCGCGTCTCGGTGTCTTTGACTCCTCGCCCCGTCTCTTTTCTCTTTGAACCAATTCACAATCTTACTCGCCGGTAATTTCGTCGCGTCTCTGATTCCTTGAATCGTCGCGTCGTCCGGGTAATGGTTCCCGGTTTCCCATATTTTCTCCAACGTCGCCACGTTTGAAGCGCCTAGTCTCGTTTTCTTAAATCCTTTGTACGCCGGCATCCCACCTGGACCCCCGTCTTTTTTCCCTTTGTTGACCGGCGCTTTCACGTCGTGCAATTTGTCTCTCCTCACCGTTTCTTTCGCTCTGTTCGATAACAACCCGACGACTTCATCTTCGTCTATATCTTCGTTTCGAAACTGTTCCTGCGGATACTTCTCTGCCAACTCTTTTTGTCTGTGTTGGTTCTCTTTCATCCACGCCGTCACGTCTCGTCTCTCCAATCCTAAATCGTTCGCTAATTCGTTCAATCGAAACGTCCTTCTCCCGCCGGCTAACGCTCGTTCCAACGTTGCCACTTTATGCGGTGGGATGATGATTTTTTTGTTTCTGTCTGCAATCACGACGGCTTCTTTATCGAACTGCTCGAGCAAATCGGACCATTTCTCTTCCTCTTCTTCGTCATCTTCTCGTTCTTCGTCGTTATGAGACGCAAACGTTCTCGTCGGTCTTCTTCTGTTTATGTGCGTGTTGTTATGAATGTAAAAATTGTTTCCGCGAGGAGGCTGATGATTTTCTCGCCGACACGAAGTGAAACGACTTTTAAAACTCCCACCCGATGTGGTGGTGCTCACGGTGGCAACGACGACTGCTTTTGCTCGTCTGAAAGAGGACGAAGAGGAGGAGTACGAACACGACGAGGACGAGGAGGAGGAGAAGAAGCAGCACGACCGTCTCATTAACAGCGCCATGATGTTCTGACGAGATTGAAAAGTGAAGAAAAAAGCCAACAACGAAGAACAGCTTCCCACAACAACAAACAACAAAGAGAGAGGCAGAGAGAGCGCTGGAAAAAAGAGACAGAGTGGTGGGGCTATTGGAGGACGAAACGACTAAAACGACTGTTCCACCAAGAAGGGTGGTTGTGCCTGCTGGTCTGCGCAAACCCGTTTTTACGCGGGGTCGATGATGATGAATACAACACATCTTTCTCTTCTTCTTTCGTCTTCGTCCAAAACACCGTGTGAATAGTTGCGTTTTATATTAATAAGGTTCTCTCTTCTATGATTGCTAAGGTTCAAATTCTACTTACTCTCGTACGCGTAAACATACACACGTGCGCATATATTAACGGTACGACTTTTGGAATCTCGCTCTCGCACCACGACCACCCGCCTTCTTCGGTTCCATTCTTCTCGGATCGGCGACCAACATCGTTCTGTCAAACTGCAACAACGCGTCTTTCAACTCCTTCTTCGTCGCCTCATCGACGTACTTTTGAGTGTACGCCACTAACCCTTTCGCAATCGCTTGTCTCACGGCGTACATTTGTGAAACGTGACCACCACCCTTCACGCGAACGCGGATGTCAACGTTGGCAAACTTCTCCTTGCCCAACAAGAGCACCGGCTCCAAAGCTTTAGTTCTGAGTAATTCCGTCTTCTCGAGCTCGATGGGCGACCCATTCAAGCGCAAGAGACCTTTCCCTTGTTTGACGTGCGCGACGGCAACGGCAGTTTTTCTGTTTGTTTGTTTGAAAAGGTAAACGGGTAGAAAAGAAAAGAAAACGTGCGATGGTAAGTTCATAGTTCGAATGCGATGGTCGCGTGTGCGTTTAAAACGAGACGAATTCTCGCGCGCATCGTCCTTTCCACCTTTTCCGCCTACAAAAGGCGGAGCCTTTCTGCGTTGTAAAAATGAGATGATGCGCGCGAAAAGGTGGTTTCACCACCATTCGCGAACGACAAAATGCGTCTCGAACGATTCGATTCGATTCAGCTACTAATAGTATACACGTACTTGCGTCCGAAAGTTTGCACGGATTGCGAAGACATCTTTCCTGTGTGTCGAGTGCGTGCTAGTATGTGATGACATTTTCAACCTCCGACCCTACTTTTTTCTTTTTTTTCCTTCCTCTCGTTTTGGGCTTGTTTTTTGATGTTTGGTTTCTGCAAAAGCAAAAAATACACGAGCACAGTACACGATCGTAAAAATACTACTACTACTACTACTCACACAACATACTCTCACATCATCACAAATCTATCAATCTATCAAAAGGTATCTATCAATCAATACACGGGCGCGAGATGCGTCTCAATGAACCAAGAAATTTTATCCGCCAGCGAGGACGAGGTAAACGTAGTAGTGGTGATATCGTTCACTTCACTCGTCGTCTTCGTCGTCGTCGTCGCGAAAGAAAAACACGTTCCGTCGTAAAACTCCTCCGCCAACCTACCGACGAGCTCGTCAAATTCTTCTCGATCGATTTCCCCGGCGTCCTCGCCGAGGACTTCTTTCTGACTCAATCCGAAACAGCGCTGGATGACGAGAAACTTTACGTGAACTCCTGGTTGCGAACGCGCGACGTGAGCGACCATATCTTTGACTAATCCGACGAGTTCGTTCAAATCGATCGTTCGCAGACCGGCGGCTCCGATAGAAGTCGAGGTTCCAATCGCGGCGTATTTTTCAAACACGTGCGTGATTAAAGTTTTGTTCTTCTCTAGAACTTTACGAACTCGCTTCGCTCGCATGCGGCTACGAAAAGGCTCGACATCGACGAATTTCGCGCGAGGAATGATGCGTTCTTTCATAAATCTCGCCAGAGTTTCCGATAACATTTCGTTCTTAAACTTCTTCGGACGCAAAGCTTTCGCGAGTCTGAGAATACCGACACAAAATTCCGTGATAACTAAAGATCTATCAGAGTTGGTCGTCGTGTCTGCGTTTTTCACCTTCCGCCCCGAGGCATCGGTAATCCAGTTCAATCGAATAAAGAGCAGTTCGGCGCTACTTTTGAGCATCTTTTTATTATTTTCATCCACTGAGTTTGCCCCGATTAAATCGCAATCTTTCAAAAACGCGAACCAATCGTTTAGCGTCATCGAGCCGAGCTCTGCGGCGCCGATATTTTCGTCGAACGGTTTCGTCAAAAGCGCGTAATGCTTGAAAATCAATCGCGCGGAAATGTACGCGCGTCTCAATTCCAACTCTAAACTTTTAATCGCGTTTCTTTGTGTTTCTTTATTCATCATGTCTTTCGATTCGTGCGCGATATCTTTCCAAGTCGTTTTAAACTCATACTGTAGCTCCTTCTCGAAGATTTTTTTCCGCGTTTCCTCGTCTTCTTCGCCTTCGTCGCTATCGGAGGACTCCGCGCTTTCTTCGTCCTTGCATCCCTCGTCCCCGCAATCTCCATCAGCTGCGGTAGTTAGAGCAGCCATTCTCGCTGCCTTTTCCTCCTCTTTTCGCTTTCGCCGTTCCTCTCGTTTACTCTTTGCTTTTTGAAACGCGTCTCTCGCCGCGCGTTTCCTCCGTTCGCGTAATAATTCTATGCACTCGTAATACCGTTCCACGTTTTCTCTCGGCGACACCGGATTAGATTTCAACATGTTCACCGCTTCTTTGGCTCTTCGAGTCACCAACGGTTCTCTTTCGTCGTCGTCGTCGTCGTCATCCAACGACATTGTTGTCGCGTTTTTTTCTTCTTCGATTTTTTTCTCCACCTCCTTCTCAACGGCGTGGTCGACGACGACGACGTTTTCGACGACGCTCTTCTTCTTTTTCTTCTTTTCCTTCGACTCATCGAGCTCGCGCTTCTTTTCGCGTCGTCGTCGCGTGTCCACTTTCGCTTTCGCTTTCGAGCTCCATTTCGAAGTACACTTCTTTCCTTTGTTTTCTTCTTCTTTTTTTCTCGTCGAATTCACTGGCGACGAAAGCGCCGCTGGTGTCTTCGTCGCGCGAAGTTGGCGAAGAAAATCGTTCGTTCTGTTTTTACGTTCGGCGAAAACGCGGAGCTGTCGAGCTCGCGGGGCGAAATTTGAGTCGCTGCACAGTCTTTCTGTTGAACCGTGATGATTTTCATCGTCAAAGTCGTCGTCGTGCATCCTTCCGCGAGGAAGAGTAAACGTACTTTTGCGTAGTATTATTAGTACAAAGTGTGCGCCTTTCGTGTATTTTTAAATCAAAGTTTTTTCATCAAAAATAAATAAAAAGCTAAAAATATCACGCGAGAGAGACGACTGAGACTACTACTACGAGATCTTCTTCTTCTCTTTCATCACAAGTAAACGTTACGCTCGTGCAAGGTGGCGGATTTGCAAATCTCTCCGACGATGAAAACGCACGGACTTAACTTTTCGCCTTCGGTTTTCTCGACGATATCGCCGAGCGTACCTAACCATCGTTTTTCTTTCGCGCCGTCTACGTCTCTGACCACGGCGCACGGCGTGCTTTTCGTTCTCTTGGAAGACGCGGTCGCTTTGCTACCTCTACTCTTCGTCGTCGCGGCTGCTTGTTCGCTACCAAACGTTGGGTTCATTAAAAGCGCGTCCACTACGCTCGCGATGTTCTTTCCGCCCATGAATACGACGACCGTATCTACGTCGGCTAAATCTCTAAACGCGTCTGGGTTTGTTTTCGCGTCGTGGCCGGAAATACACGCGAAGTGTTTCCCACCTCGCATGGTTTCCGTGAGCGGCATTCCTACCGCGGCTGCGCTTGCGACTAAACTCGAGACTCCCGGGACAATCTCGTACTTTATCTTTGCTCGCTTCAGCGCTTCTATTTCGTTTCCTAGTCTACCGAATATAGTCGGGTCTCCGCCTTTCAACCGGACGACGTGTTTATATCTCCCGCTCGCCGACAACTCCACCAACAAACTGTTAATCTCCGCTTGCGACGTGTTCTTTTCCGCTCTCCCGCCTCTCTTACCGACGTATATTTTCTTACACTTCTGTCCGCACAGAGATAAAGTTTCCTCGCTATCGACGCCTAAATCGTCGTAAATGACCACATCCGCGGATTTCAAGATGTTCGCCGCGCGGATGGTTAAGTTTTGTATAGAACCCGTCCCAACGCCCGCGCCGACGATGAACACTCTCGCGTCCACTTTTACAAACGGAGTTTGAGAATTCGGAGAATTTGGAGAAGGAGAAGGAGGAGGAGGAGGCGTTTTATCACTTTTTCTCGAATTCGTCTTTGACGTCGTTGATGACGACGACGATGATGATGATGATGATGATGATGATGAGATTGATGATGATCCTCGTCTGTTGTGTCTTCTTCTGTTATCGCTGCTACTACTCCTACTGCTACTATTCCTACGACGACTGCTTGGACAGCACGCGCAACACCACTCAACACTCGCTGCTGTCGTCGTCATGTTCCCCTGAGACAGACGGGTGAGCACTGGAGAATTCTTTTTGGCGTCTCCCCAATTGTCGACACTAATTTACACACACGACACGCGCGAGTCTATATAATAATAAGAGCAGCGATAAGATGACGACGATTCAGACGACGATGCTTAATACTACTAATAATACGAGTAAAAGTTGTTTTGGTGGGTATTGTTGCTCTTTTTCTTCTCGATGTCGTGGTCATCATCATCGCGACCAAAATCATCATCATCGGAGGAGGAGGAGGCGGAGAGAATGCGCCGTCGTCACGAGAACAACGAGAACAACAATAAACGCCTCGTCTTCCTTTTCTTCCTCGTCTTCCTCGTCTTCGCGACGCGAACACAAAGAACAACGACAACAACAACAACAACAGTTTTTGACGGCGAAGCAGAGAGAGAAAATCAAACTCCGGAAACGAGAAGAGAGGGAGTTTTTCTTAAAGGAAGTAGAAGCGGCGAAGACTGGCGGGGAGGTCTTGAGTGGCGCGAGAAGTCACGGGAGATGTTTACCAGACCAAGAGAGCGAGTTATTTCCGAGAGAAACAGTCGAGAACGAGCGACGAGATTTGTTTACGACGTACGACGACGTGGAGGTAAAGGTAGATTCAGAGTCCACCACGATATCGTCGCCAACTGCCGTTCGACGCTTGAGCGAGTCGTCTTTGGCCGCGCACGACAAAGCGGTTGTCACCAACGTGGAGAAGAGAATGGGGCTCACCGAATTGACGCCGATACAAAAACACGCGATACCGTTAGCGATGAGCGGATTAGATCTAGTGTGTTCCGCGCACACTGGGAGTGGGAAAACGCTCGCTTTTGCGATACCGGCTGTTGAAATTGCTTTGAAGAGGAAAGCGGAGAAAAGAGAGAGTGCGGCGATGACGACTTCAACATCATCGAACGAGGAGGAACGGGACAATACTGATGCAACGACAAAAACGATAGCGACAATATCGACACCGTGTCAACCTTCGGTGGTTATATTAGCACCAACTCGCGAACTCGCGCGACAAATTTACTTGGACGTGCGCAAAGTGTGTTTCGATACCGGTCTCCGAGTCGCGTGCGCGCACGGAGGAGAAAATTGTAAGCCACAGCTCGAACACATCGCATTTGGACCGGAAATTCTGGTGTGCACGCCAGGACGTTTGCTCGATTTTTGCGACGACGAATACGTTGACTTGCGTGAAGTTCGACTGTTAGTATTGGACGAAGCCGACCGCATGCTGGATCTTGGATTTGAACCGCAATTGAGAGATTTGTTGGGCAACCGGGGCAAGATTCCAACGGAAGAGAATGGACGACAAACGCTTTTGTTTTCCGCAACGTTTTCACCGAAAGTGCTCACTTTGGCCTCTAAATACACGCGCCCGTCGCCGTATCGCGCGAGGATATCTGTTGGACGCGTTGGTGCGTTGGCTCGCGGCGTGACGCAAAAACTGGTAGAAGTCGTCAAAACAAACGCTACGGATGAGAAGGAACCGAAGGAGTATAAATTCCCGTTACTTCTCGAGGCCATAGAAAGTAGAAATAAAAGTGACGAAAAAACGATGGTGTTTTGCAAACAAGTGAAAACGGCAATTTGGCTCAAGGAACGTTTATCGTCCATGTCATCGTCGTCGTCGGATTCGGATTCGGATTTAAAGAAAAAAATTACAGTCGAAGCGCTACACGGAGATTTGACGCAAGGCGCGAGAGTCCGAACGTTAGAAGCTTTTCGAGATGGGAAAATATCGTTATTAGTTGCCACGGACGTTGCTTCGAGAGGTTTGGATATTCCTCTCGTCGAGCACGTGATTAATTTCGACTTGCCGACGGATAAACGAGACTTTGAAGAGTACGTCCATCGATTGGGAAGAACCGCTCGAGCCGGGAAGAAAGGAACATCGACGAGCTTATACGTGGCTGGATTTGAAGACGAGGTTGGAAACGGGCCAATCTATAAACAATTAAGAAATGCTTTCATGGAGTCCGGAGAGAGTTTGCCGGATTGGTTCGTGAATCACTCGGATGGTAACGCGGATGAAGCAAAACGAACGCAACAGCTCAAAGAACGGGAGCAACGACGACGACAAGGAGGACGACAAGACGTGCCATTCGAGAGAACAAGGAGAAGAGAACAAGGTGGTAGATTTGGTGGTAGTAGTAGTAGAAGTAGCAATAGGAGCAGCAATAGGAGTAGTAGTAGTAGCAGCAGCAGTAGTAGTAGTAGCAGTGGTAGCGGTGAGAGTGAGGAGAGAAGGCGAAGATACGAACGCGGCGAATGATTTTTAATGCAAGTTTACGCTAGTACATTTCCCTTTCCCCACTACCCATTCTTATTACCGTCTTCATCGAGACTCTGTAACTTCCTCGCCATCGCCACGTCCGCCTCTATCTTCTTCCTCCTCTCCTCTTCCGTCATCGGTTTCACTCCGTTTTCAATCCAAGGAACCATCGATCCATCTTCTCGTTTACAGACCACTTTATTCGTCTGCTCTTTCTCCCCGCAGTTTGCGCACTCCATCCCAACGTCGCCACCTTTAGGCAAAGCGACACATCCACAGTTGAAACACACGATGGCTGCTTGTCCCATGCGATTATTCTGTTTCCCATCCGGTCCTTCTTTCAAGATTGTCTTAAACCGTTCGACGCATCGGTGTAAGTTGGTTACGTTTTTCAACATGTGTAAATGACCGAATAACTCGGCGACGTTGTGTAAGTTCGAGGGAAAGTTCGCGTCTCCAATTTCGTCCGCTTTTCGTTCGACTTTGAAATTCGCGTAGCTGGTATCGAATTCGAGTTGGACTTTTGCCCCTTCCGGCATTTGTTCGAACGATACCACATTCGGTGCTGTTGGTGGCGATGCCATCGAAAACTCTGTTGCACTACTCATGTCAAACGTGCAAACCCCCCACGTTTTTACGAGCTCTATTTTTGCGCAGAGCAAAAAAAAAACAAAAATCATCTCTCACTCACTTCCTCTTCATTTCGAAGAATATTTAACACACAACACGAAAGAAAGAAAATAATATATGATGAACATCACGCTGAACACGGTGTTGAAAATCAACACGATCGTAGGCGCGGCGTACGCGTCCAACGTCATTCTCATGCCGGCGAAATAGTACGTTTGCTTTTAATATATATATACATAGATCTTCTTCTTCTTCTTCTCGTATCGTCGTGCGAAAATGAATTTGAATTTGCACATTTACCTTTTTCGTTCAATTCTCGTTGACGATCGAATTTTGTTTTGTTGTTCCCGGTCTCGTTATGATGAGTACGCACTAACGCATCATCATCATCATCATCATCATCATCATCATCATCATCATCAAAATACTAATATATAAACAACAGTCTTAAAGATCACGGCGTTGGATACACGAAGAATACGACGTACGTCGCGCACGGGTTAGTCGGCGGTGTTCTCGGTTTAACCGCCATGACGTACCAAGCTGCATTTAAAGGTGGAGACGAAATGTCCGCGGCGTACGCCTCGGTCGCGGCGTTTGCTTGGTGGAACATAACCGCCGCGAGACGCGTGTTTATCGAAAAGGCGAAAGTTATCGGACCGAAAATTAACTTTTGCATCAGCGGGGCGATGCTTGGGTTGTTTACGTACGCCTTGGCGAACTAAAAAATTCTTTGTACAAATAAATACAACACAAGACAGATTCAATTACCATTATCATTTCAAAGCTACGACCATTACGCCGTCGCTTGTTTGGCTAAATCTCAATATGCGCTCGATCGTTTGCTTCAGTTGCGCTTTTCCCGCATCCGAACTTACCAATCCAGCCTTTCTGCACGCTTTGGTGATGTCTTTCATCGTCGTGCGACCGGGATTTTTCTTTAACAGTTCGCGAATAATCTTCTCGACTGGATTTGTGGCCGATTCGTCTTTGATTTTGTCTCCGCCAACCCCCAGAGCGCTCGCTCCTCGAGACAACGGACGCTGCGCTGATTTCCGAGCAGAGTTTTCTTGACTCGTCATGCCAGCCTGCGATGCCGTTCTTTTCACACCTTGGGAAGCTGCGGTGGCTTGTTGCTGTAACTGTTCTTGCTGCAATTGTTGTTGCTGCGCTAACGCTCTTCGCTGTTGCTCGGCAGTCGCTTCCTTAGCCGCCGCCGCCGCTTCCTTAGCCGCTTGTTTATCTCTAACTTCTTTTTGCTTCACTTTATCGATCAGGGATCGCGTTTTCCCGATGTTCACTTCTTCCTTATCGGGATCGAAATCTTCCGGAATATCGTCGTCGTCATCATCGTCGTCGTCATCCGAGAATATCGCCGCCGCCGTGATGTTATTTTCAATCGCGTTTTGCCTCGTTAACAACGTTTTGATTTTCTGCGCGTTTTCATCGAGCTCATCGTCGGAATCCGCCGTCGGAGGTTTTGGTGCGTTTTGCTTATCTATTTCTTGTTGTTCCGGGTCCGCAGTTGCCATGACTTCTCCGCCTTCGTCGTCGGAATACGTTTGATCGTGTTCCCATCCTTCGCCGATGCCGTCTTCGTTCTTCTCTTTCGTTTCGTCCTCGTCATCGCCTTTCTTCTTCCCGCCGCCGCCGCCTCGCTTTCTTCCTCTCTTCTTCCCACCGTTCTCTTCGTCTTCGTCGTCCGTGTCGTCTCCCCTTTTTTTGTTTCGTCTGGACTTTGGATTGACGATATCGTCCTCTGAATCCGAATCCGAAAACCGGTCTAAATCGGCGTTGTTCGCCCCGCTTCCGACAAACTTCGCCGACGTCTCGTACAACCTATCTTGCTTATTCTTCATCAATTCTTCCGCTTCTTCTAAATTTAGCACTTTTCTCGACATTAACTGTCTGAAATTATACCAAGTCTCCATCGGCAACGCGCAGAAATCGTTCGTGTTTTGCGCTTTCAAAATGTAAAACTTTGCGCTTTGTCCTTTCTCTTTCGCGCCGACAAACGCTTGTCTTTTTCCTCCAACTAAAGATAATCCAGAGGCTACCGTCGGGTTCGCCTCGTCGATCGTCCTTCGCATTTGCCATTCTACCGCAGCTTGTTTCCCGCTTTTAAATTTCGGTAAATTCGTCCCGTGGAAAGAACCAACCGTATATTTCCTCACCGGATTCAAACTCTTCAAGTTATATTCTTTCGTCAACGCCATGGTGACCCGATCGTTGTTTTGTAACACTTTCGCATCGTCTAAGACAGTCGACGCTTCGCTGACGGATAACCCGTTGATGGTGGACTGATTTCTTTCCTCTTCGTCTTCTTCCTTCTTTGTTTTTATTGTTGTTGTTGTCGTCGTCGTTAATGTCGCTTCTTCTTTCCTCGGTAAAGCGCAGACGTTAAATCCTTCAAACGTGCCTCCTTTCTTTTGTATCAACTGTTGAACGTCCGCGCGCTCGGATAAGAATTGCTCGCACACTTTTCGAACCGTCGCGGGGACAGAGGGAGGTAACGATATCGAAATCGTCTTCGACTCGTCCTCGGAGGCGAATTTACAGTGGACGACGACGACAGAAGTGTCCGTCGTCGGCGACATTTTGGTTTTTGTTTTTGTTTTGCGATGTGTGTGTTTTGTAACGAAAGTCTTTCTTTATTTTGCATCTATAGTTTTGGTTTGTTACAACAAGTTTTATCAGCATAACTCTGTCTCTCTGCTCTCTCTCTGCTCTCTCTCTCTCTCTGCACCCTATCTTTCTCTCTCCTTCTCTCTCTCCTTTTCTCTCTCTTTCTCTCTCTCTTTTTCTATGTGTGTATAAATTTACGCCAAGTTGATCGGGAGGTTCATGACGTTCGTCGCTAAGTTGTTACCAAACGGGTTCGCGACGTGGTCTTGCAACGCAGCCAACGGACCCTCTCTCAACACCAACGCTTGGACGCAGATGCCAACGAACGCAATCATCGCCGCGCGACCGTTCTTGATCTCCTTCAACTTCATCGAATCACTGTCAGCGCCCATTCCTAACGGGTCAAACGGAAACGTTTCATTGATGCCAGACTTGCCCGTCGCCAACCAGCCGGTGATTCTCTTCGTTTCCAAGAAACCCATGGTCGGAAACAAAACAGCCAACTGCGCGTTGATCGGAAAACCGTAGTCTTCTTGGCCAGCCATGTACCACTTAGATTGGATGCCCAAAGCTTCGGTCGTGCAGATGCCGGCAACCGCCATCATCGCCCATCGAGCGTTCATCAATTCCGCCTCTTGGTAGTATTTTAAGCGTTCCGGATCGGAGCCTAAACCGAGCGGGTCGAAACCGTAGTCACCCGCGATGGTACCATCGAGGTAGTCCGGAGTCTTGATGTTCGGCAACCTGTGATGATTATGTGAATGAAGAGGAGATTTCGTTATTGTCAGCAAATGATGACGATCAAAGGAACAACAGCCAGCGCGCGCGAGAAAAGGAAAAAATCGTATTCTTTGGGAAAAGCGTTCGACAGCCTTTCTTTAGTTGAAAGATACTCTCGCGTCTCCGTATCTTCTCCGCTTCGAGATGGTTCTTGCAAAAAATAATGTTCAATCGCGCGAAAAGAGGCGAGATGCGACATCCACTCGTTCAATCCGATACTGTGAAAACGCTCGTCGAATACTACGGCATTCAATTCCGTCGACAGATCGAGTGAAATCTAGGTGAAATCGCACTACTCTCAACCGCGCGCGCGCTCGAAAAGCGCAGATTTACAAAAAAAAAAATTGAGAACGAGAACTCGTACCAAAGTTTTCTTTCGGCGAAGACTTGCACCGACGCTCTTCTCGAGGAAGCAGAGGCGCGGACGTTCGTCTTGGCGACGACTCTGGTGCCAACAAAGGAGGAAACTGCGAAAGACATTTTTATTATCTGTGTTGCGTGTGCGTGTATGAGGTTTTCTCGCTTCGGGTGTGAACTTTAAAGCGCGCTTTCCGAAAAAGATTAAAAACTCTCTTTCCCTTCTTCGCGATGATGAAAAAGTCGGTTGTTGCTCTTGGTTTCTTCTTTCTTGCGTGTTTTTGGATGGAGGAGGTGTCGTAAAAAAAATGCCTTTGGGACAAGAAGAGGATAGAGGACTAATTGCCAAAAACGCCCTCGGAAATCTTCCGTCAAAAAAAAGAACGCGGTAACATCACATATCACACACCACGCGAAATTCACGCGCGCGTTAAGATAATATAATCGAGTCAATTAAGAAATTTATTAGAGAAAACAAACAATAATGTCTGCTTTTACTTTATCTGCTACTAGTTGCGTGACCGCGGCGATGACGAGAATGAGCTTGAAATCCTCCACCTCAAAAACCTCAACGTCAGCCGCATCCACGTCTTTGTCCGCGAAGAAAACGGTTGGGAACGCGTCCGTTTTTGCGTTCAACAAACGAGTCACCCCGTCGGCGAGTAACGGACGCGGTGCTTTAGTCATTACGGCCGGTGGCCGATCCATTGGTTGCACTTTGGGTGGTACCAGAAGAAAGACGGCGAGAAAATCTGGGTTTTTTGCGAGAAAAGCGACGCCAAACGGAAGAAGAGTTTTGAAGGCAAGAATGAAGAAAGGACGTAAGGTTTTGGCCCCGGCGGGTAAAACGCACTCGACGTGGAACAGAATGAAGAAGTAAATGATGGATCATCGTATTTTCTTTGTTGTAGTCGGTGTGCGCGGAAAGAAGATTACAAATGCAATGTTGGATTTCTTCTTATCTTTTCGTTATACGAGGGCAAAAGAAGACACCACCACCCTTGTACTTTGAATTCCTTGGATCCGCGCGCACATAAATTTTTATAGCTCTTGAGGATTGTCTATTCTATTATATACTTGTATACACCTAATTATCTAATATCTACTTACTATAAGTCGTCGTCCACGTACCGCTTTGCATCTGTTCTGATGCGCTCGACAACCTCGCACGTTTCGTCAAAGTCGTATCCCCACGACGAAAGCATAGTTTTCCCGCCAGAGTTGCGAGACGCTCGCTCAAAGTTGTTTGCTTTTTCCGAAAGCATCTTCTCCTGGGTTCTCGTTTGTCTCGTCATCGCGTGAACGCTGAGTAGAGGAGATTTACTCGTGACGTTATCGTCAGTAGGATACGTCATTGGAAGTGGTAAAGACGCACCAGCAACACATCTCCCGATTGGTATTCCGGCCACGCGTTGGCCGGAACGCAGGCGTTCCTCGAGTTGTTCGCACACGCGGCGAGACTGGCCAAACGGAGCTCCACGAATGACGTGCGATTCTGCCAAAGCTTCTTCTGCGTCTTCATCTTCTCCATCGCTTTCGTTTGAAGCTTTTCTTCTTCGTTGTGAAGAAGAAGAAGAAGAAGAAGAAGAAGTAAAAAGCGGCTCCATTAATGATATTTTGTCTTCTTCAAACGCAAAGTCGCCTCTTCGCGTAAACATGGACGTCTGGAGGAAGGGTGCGTTGGCTTGCGATTGCATGCGGCCGATAAACGTTGCCACAGTTTCTGCTCCGACGAAAGATTCAAATCCATCCGTGGATTTAAGTCGCCACGGCGTCGTGATAGTATCGAGAGCAGTTGCAATTCTCGCAGACGTTTGATACGCGCTGTGCCGTTGCCCGTTCGGTTGCGAACCGTACAGAGGAATGTACGCGTCCGTGAGAGGCGAGATTCGCGCGAGCGATAATCCGTCGTTTAACATGAGGCGTCGCTCATCGTTTCGTTTCTGCGTGATTTCTAAAAATTCGTTATTGTCGTCGTCCCCGTCGTTGTTTATTTTGATTTCTTCATGGTTTCTCCTTCCTTCATCGTTGCGCGGTCTGCGGCAACAAAACGTGAGAATGGAAACGCCTTGACCGTGCGCATCTCTCACCTCTTCGAGCACTTTTTCGCATAAACCTCCGAATCCTGAATGATCGTCCACAAAAACATGAAACCCGCGCAAATAATCGCACTCTTCGACCCACTTTCTGATGTCTTCTCTGAGATTTTCTCTTCGATCGAGTTCCATCGCCCAACTGGCGCCTTCGCCAAATCCAGCGAAGCTTTTCACTCCCTCCGACGACGTTTCAAAGATTCCATCCAAAACTTGTACCGTCCTCGGATGAAAGAACGCTTTCGAAAAATCCGTCCAGTGCATTGCGTCGTGTTTGAGCTTCTTCGCCGCTTCAACGAGCCGGTCGATATCTGACCCGTCGTTTTCAACGTCATCCGCCGCGACTACAGCCACGCGACCGTTCTTCTCCTTCCTCTTTTCTCGATCATCATCCTCTTCTATTTCTTTCTCTTCTTCAGCACCTCTTTCCTCTCCTCTTACTTCTTTTTCTTCTTCCTCCTCTTCTTCTTCTAATCGTCTCAGATATTCCGACTTCTTCGCTCGCGGTTGTTCGTGCACTCGCATCTCGCCCGTCCACGTTTTCAGCGCAATTTGAGAAGAAGACAAAGAAGAAACAGTTGAAGAAAAAAAATCATCTCCTTCGTCGCAGAGATACCCCAACTGCTTGACGCCGCCTAAACTCGACCTCAAGTCGTACGCGACGACTCTCGGCGTTTGTATTCTTTCCCCTCGTCTCGTCTCCCCTTGGCGGTATAAGCACTCGTGGTCGATCGCGTTGAACCGGTTTTGGTTCACTAACTTTTTCTCCTCCTCGTCTGAATCGTCGTCTGAATCGTCTTCGTCTCGTTCGGAAATGGACGACGCTAATCCAATCAGCTCGTCTTGGAAGTTCCAAAAGTGCGCGCCGACGTGATTGGCGTATTCGCCAAACTGTAAGGTGACTATTTCTGATTTTCTTCTCGAAGAAGACATGACCTCTTCGAACGTCGTCTCAAAAAGACCCGCCCGCCCGCTCGTTCTCGTCTGTCGTCGTTTGGATGAAAAGAAAGAAAAAAGTGATGTTTGTCTGTTGTTGTTGTTGACTGAAAAATCTTCTAAAATCCATCCACAGTGTGTGCCTCCTCTTTTTTTAGTTGTAGTAGGAGTAGGAGTAGTAGGAGTAGCATTAGAGCATGAATTATATAGGCACAGTGCATCGAAAGATGAAGAAGTACTTGCTCTCGCGCTTGTACTCTGTGCCTCCCAAAGAGCCTGAATGCGTGCGCGTCGAGGCAACTTCGACAACGTTAAAAGTATCTTGGGAATGCGGAGAAGAGACGTCGGAGTATAACTACTGTGATTATTATCAGTTGGAGATAGAACCGCAAAGGAAAGAGATTAAAGAAGCGCTCGGAGCTCTGTCGTGGATGCCAATATACGAAGGGACGGAGAGGAGCTTTTTCATCGAAAAGTTACAACCGAACATGCGGTTCCACGTGCGAGTGAAAACGATAAACTCCGCGGGGGAGTCGCAATGGGTGCTTACCAAGACGCAAACGAAGGAGGAGAAGTGGGGGGACGCCTTTCGAGGTCGCGCAAATAGTTAGTGAGTAGTGAGTGAAATGATATGTATAGATATAGTAGAATTACATGGTGATTAAGTATTTTGTGTGTTTGTTTGTTTCTGTTTCTCTCTCTCTCTCTCTCTCACACAGTCTCTTGTCCTCGCCGCTCCGAGAAGCTTTCGCTTCGTTCCTCTCGCAGCACTCTATTGAAAAACTTTATTTCCTTCCGCTGGACCACATTCCAGCAAAGAGCGGATCCCAAATCGCGTCTGCGGCGCACTCGTACTGCAAACAGTTCATTCGGAACTTTCCGAGCGATTGCTTTTGATTTGGGCTCATCTTGAACTCTTTCTTCGTCAAGAGCGTGTCTGCTAAATAGTGCAACCAAAAGGCGTTGGTTTGCGGGCAACTGGCGCCCCACTGGTTGTTCAACGCTTTCCGCATTCTGCGGTACGTTTCGCTTTGCGCGTCGTCCTCCGGACCTTCAAACAACTCCGGATCTAAACTCAAATCGCAAAAGACGACATCAGACTCGTCTTTGATTTCAACTCTCGAAAGCGTGAAATCGATAATCGAGGCAGTCACGCCGTACGTGTCTAAAGTCACGTCGACGCCGTTTAATCGCGCTTTTCTCGTGCTGTCGTTCTCCAAATCAACCTTATCACGTTTGCAGAGCACATTACCCCAGTGCAAATCTCTGTGTTCGAAGCCGCAAGCCTCTTCGGCGACGGCTAAAGCCACGGTGATTTGCAAAAGTACTGAAAACGCTTCTTTGCAATCATGAAGGTTAAAATTTTCCAAGTCGATGCCACCGTTTCTGGTGCTAAAGACGACGTAGAGCTGATCTTTTGGCCACATGGACGGGTTTTCGTTTTCGGAAACTTTGCGAAAATCGAAGGATTCCCACGCTTTGAGGAGTAATTTATCGTATGGCCCCTTGCAAATGGCGACGCGGTCGAGCGGGACGAAGCCGTCCGTGACGTTTTTCGCCTTTGGCGCGACGAGGTGCGGCTGTAACTTCGTCAAGCGTTTTGCGACTGCAACTTCCGCTCTGATCTCCGAAGCGACCATTTGGGGGTATTCCTCTTCTCCTTCTTTCTCTTCTGCGCCGTTTTCGACGTTTTCTTTACCTCTTTTCGTGTTTGCACTGGTCTCCTTCTTCTCGTCGCTAATGGGCACAACTTTCAAAACGACATTGTCGCACATGTATGCCTCGCCGTACGTTCCTTCTCCAATTTTCTCGATCGTGAGCGAATTTTTTTTCGAGTTTGGATCTTTCGCTTTCTTAACTTCATCTGAGACGGTCTTGACGTTTTCTGGCGATTGCTCGCATTCCTTGAGAAGCGCCTCGAGTGGTCCGAGCTCACTCGATTCCTCTTTCGTGAGGAATTTTTCCTCAGTCTCTTCAACTGCAGCCTCTTCTTTCTCCTCTTCTTCTTCTTCTTCTTCTTCTTCGTTCTCGATTTCGACGAGTGGTGACTGTATATCTGCATTCGCGACCGTAGCTTGGAGACCAACTATAGATTTTCGTATCATGCCGCCAAGCGATGAGCGTCTTTGTTCCTTTGGCAAACTTCCTTCGCTCACGCGATGCGCGTTCTTCGTCGCCAAGACTGGTTTATAGTCGTGAATCGAATGGTACGAGTGCACCGAGGACGTTCTTCGTCGCGACGAACGAGTTGATTTGTTAAACGGAGACTTGTACGACTGCGATTTTGTTTGCGCGATGGATTCTGTCTCCCTTATCGAAGATGGCGACGAGGAAGACGACGGCGCTTCCTTTTCGTCTTCGCATTCTTCGTCGATCTTCTCCTCTAAAGTTAAGTTTCTCACGCTTTCTAAAAGCGCGTGTTCCGAGACTGCCGGTAATTGCGAGGAAGCTAACCACTCTGCTGTTCGTCTGTCTTGCGAAGCCGGCGATGGCGTCGCGTTGTTTCCGAGCAAAAAGTGCGGTTGTTGCTGCGGCGTCGGGAACGAAAACTCTTCTTCCTGCTCTTCTTCTTTTTCTTCGTCTTTCGCTTGTTGTTGTTGTTGTTGTTGTTCCATGCGCGTTTCTTTTATCGCCTTCTTTGCATCCACGCCGTCAAACTCTAATCCACCAACTGCTTTAATCACGCCGAGCGGTGACAGCTCCATGTTTCGTCCCGCGTTTTTTTGCATCGTCCCGCGGTGCGCCGGCAGAGGCGAACACTCGCTCTCGCTTTGCAAACTCGACATTTTATCGATTTTGTCAAAGTAATCTCTCTGTTCTCGCAAACGTGCGTTCGCGGCGTTCTCTTCCTTTGACTTTTGGACGTTGTCCTTCAACTTTTGCGCGCGCTTTTGTTGCATCGGTTTCTTGACCGCTTCCTGCTGCTGCTCTGTGGATTGCGTCGTCGTTTTTGTTCTTTCTTTCTCGTTTATGAGACTCCTACCAACCCCGTCGTTCTCTTTGTCGTTGTTCCCCCTGTTCCCCCCCCGAGTTGTTTTTCCATCAGTATCATCTTTCTCGTTCTTCTTCGGAGGAACCGTCGTCGTAGTTTTCTTCTTCCGTCGACCGAAAAACGTCATCAACCGCGCCTTGTACGTCACCGCGTTGTTGTTGTTGTTGTTCGTGTTGTTCGTGTTGTTACTCTCTTCAAACAACTTCTCCCCGTCTTTTCTCATCTCTGAGTCCTCCTGCTGCGTGCGTTGTCGATTCCACGACTTGAATGGGGAACTGAACATTTTATGTATTCCCCGTTTCGTTGTTTTGTGCGCGCGCGCGTCGTGTGCTTTTATTATAATACCTGTTGTCCTCTCGACAAATATCAATCTCTCTCTCTCTCTCTCTCTCTTCCTTTTGAAAAGTGAAGAAAAACGTCGTGATGATGAAGAGAGCGCAATGAAGAGAGCGACTTTTTTCCTCGTACAAAATCGCCCTTGAAAAAACAGAGATGTGTGCACACGGCACAACGCTTTTTCATACATTTTTTCGCTTTTTTCGCACGAACACCACCACCTCAAAAACACACACCAACACGCGATGATGGATGCAACAGAACACACCACGCTTTCTTCTTCGCAAAATATCAAAGAAGAATACGTATAATAAAAATAACAACGTGAAAAAATGGCGACGAGAGCAAAGAGTGAAGCGCAAGGTTGAAGCGTCGAGAGATGGCGAGTGGAACGAGCGTTGAAACGACGACGACGCGAAATGAACGAAACTGGGAACCCTTGGGAGGAGGAGGAGAGGACGATGATGATGAACAACGCGACGATGGTGCCAATACTACGAAGCAAAGGAAAACCTCGCTGCTATTCTCGGATGATAACGATTCCGAACAAGAAGAAAAGAGGCGCAGGGACAGTCGGAGACGACACGCGAGGAAAATAGCCCCGGACGACGAGAGCGAGCTGAAGTTGAAAGAGAATGTGAAAAAGACACCAAACTGGTCAAAGATACAAAGCGTGAGGTTTATCGGAGAGAAAATGTCGCACAAAGGCGTCGGAGTTATCGCAAAAACGACCGTGCCAGCGATTACAGAGCTCGTGAGAGAATACGTGAAAGTAGAGGTGAGTGGAGAGTACGAGAGTTTGAAGGCGGCGAAAGCGAGTCTGACGGAAAAAGCGTTGGAGGTTGAGGCGCGAAACGCGTTTTTGCGCAAAGAAGAAGAGGAAAACAGAAGGAATAAACTTCTGAAGCAAGCCAAGGCAAAAAATGGTGATAATAATAATATTAGTAGTAAAGCAAAAGAAGGTGAACTCGAAGACGAGGATGAGTACTCGATATCGAGCGAAACGTGGGAGAGAGTAGAAAAGCAAATCGAAAAGACCGCAATTGGCCAAGTTCGAAATATTTTGAAACCTACGCAATTCGGTGGCGTCGAAAAGCGAAACTCTTACGTGCATTACAAACTTTTGAGCACGCATACGGTTTCTCAGCATTTTAATCACTCCTGTCATCCGAATTGCGCGGTATCAAACACGGTCGACGAGGCATGTTCGATTTATACTTTGCGCGATATTCGCGCCGGGGAAGAGTTGACTATTAACTACGCGGGGCCGATTTTAACTTGGGTGCCCGTAGATATTCGACGAGGTATTCTTAGGAAACAGTTTGGTTTCGAATGCCACTGCTTGCGATGCGAAGACGAGGCGAAAGTATCGCTGACGGCGAAAATATCCACCGTGGCGAAACCACCGACGGATCCGAGGTGGTTTTACATGCCGTGTTCTAACGAAACTGGATTCGAAAAGCTCTTCGATTTAAATACCGGCGAGCTAAGCATAGATGCCTCGCTCTTGATGATACAGAATGGCCACAGGAAAAACCGTAGACACCGTCGTCGAAATCACCACAAGAGTGACCAAGACGAAGAGGAAGGAGAGAGTAGTTCATCCTCTTCCTCGATGTACGAAGAAGACGACGACTTTTCTTCCGACGACGATGAGTATTCACATGATAGCGATGAAAGCGATACGAGCGCGTCCGAAGACGACGAGTTGTTGCGATGGAACGAATCGCGTCGAACGAAATATTCGCGGAGATATAAGTTTGCCAAAGCTGCGTTATCGCAAAAACTGCTGACGCCTATTCAAGTGTATAGATTCATGCGAAAAGCGTTGATGCGAGACGATCATTGGCAGGCATTCGTCACCAGAGAGGCTGTTTTAGACTACGTTAAAGATTGCGACGATGAGAGCTCGGACGGCGTCGAATTATTCAAACTTTTACTGATGCATTGCAGGAGTTCAATGCGTATTTTCCCAAACTCGCCGCACTTTGCGCAAACGTTCGCGACGTTGGAAAGCATGTACCAGCTGAATAAAAAGACTTTGAATGCAAATCTGAGTAAACGATGGAAATTTCGATTGGAGGTTGTCCGAGAGAGCGTACATCCGGACGTCTTGAGTTGGAACAATCCAAAGTTTCTGAACCGCTGATTTTGTTATTGTTGGTTATTCTTAGAAATTAAAAACTTGTATTAGAAGAATAGTATACGCGTAATATTAAAAGGTTGTTTTGTATAATAATTACGCGATGAAGATGAAAGAAAACAAAGAAAGCGCGTACGTCATGTGCGTGTGTGTTTAGAGAGTATCTTATACGAGATGTATGGATGGTGAAGATAAGAATCTTCAATTTTTGTTTTTCGTTGTTTGAACTGTTCCCGAATTTTAGAGCGGAAAGAATACAAATGACAACGCTTAACCGCCGAAGCCGTACAAGGTCTTGCCTTGTCTCTTCAACGCGTAGACGACATCCATGGCGGTGACCGTCTTTCTTCTGGCGTGTTCGGTGTACGTAACCGCATCACGGATAACGTTTTCCAAGAACACCTTCAAGACACCTCTGGTTTCTTCGTAGATTAAACCAGAGATTCTCTTGACGCCACCACGTCTTGCCAAACGACGGATCGCCGGCTTCGTGATGCCTTGGATGTTGTCTCTCAACACCTTGCGGTGTCTTTTGGCGCCACCTTTACCTAAACCTTTACCACCTTTACCTCTGCCGGACATTGTGAATATGTATTATTTGTTTTTTAATGACGATTGAACGGACGTTTTCGTCCGTTTCTTTGTGTGTTTTTGTGTTTTTGGCCTGTTTTGCAGGGGTTACTTCTCAATTTTGCTATATGAAGTGAAACGAGTCGCACGAACGAGCGTTTGAGAAGGTCGAGCGTGAAAAAGCTACGAAGACGAAATTCAATCAACGACAAGAAAATACAACAAAAAGAACAACCTCGAGCCTTATCACTTGGAAAGCGTATTACGTTTTAAAAGAAATACTTATACAACATAACTCCTCATAACTATCTATCATCCCCATATCTATCGCATCAGAACTTTTTAGCTTTTCTTTTGCTCTCCAAGTTCCGTGAGCATCGAATACAAACGACTGTTGTGACTGTACAACCCTAAATGATGGTGTACAATGTGCACCTTTTTTTTCGCAACTGCTCGAAAATGCAAGACCTTAAATAATCGGCGACATTAAGCGCGCTGAAAGGTACGTTACTGTTTACGGATTTGAACGCGCTTGGGCTTGTTCGATAGATATTCAGTATATCTTTCGTCTTAAGAAGTTTCGATTAATATGAATCAGTGATACATCTGATGTCGTACCAAACGTAAAATCTTGATTTCAAACCTTTTTTCCGTTTTCGAGATTCAAATGAATCGTTTGACACAAAAGAATCTTCATTATAAATCAAACACAATGGCTCGTACCAAACAAACTGCTCGTAAATCCACCGGTGGCAAAGCCCCGAGAAAGCAACTCGCGACTAAGGCCGCGCGCAAATCTGCGCCGGCGACTGGTGGCGTCAAGAAGCCGCACAGATACCGCCCGGGTACCGTCGCGTTGAGAGAAATCCGCAAGTACCAAAAGTCCACGGAATTGCTCATCAGAAAGTTGCCGTTCCAAAGATTGGTCAGAGAAATCGCCCAAGATTTCAAGACTGACTTGCGATTCCAATCCTCCGCGGTCTTGGCCTTGCAAGAAGCGTCCGAAGCGTACTTGGTTGGCTTGTTCGAAGACACCAACTTGTGCGCGATCCACGCCAAGAGAGTCACCATCATGCCGAAGGATGTCCAATTGGCGAGAAGAATCAGAGGTGAACGTGCGTAAGTTATTAACTAACGCTGTGCCTTTGAAACAACCATCAAACAAACAAATTGAAGATTCTTATCTTCACCATAAGTACACAATAAAGTGCCTCGTTGCGCTATATAAGATTAATCATTATTCACACTTAACGCCTTCTTATCGTTTTCAAAATTCAAATTCAAGAGAGAGTACCACATAATTTTAGTATCCCCTTTCTTCTTCCTAAATCAGTACACCTCTCGAACGAGGAAAGTATAAAAGTAGTAATTTTCTTCGAAGACTAATAAAGCCGTACAACAAATCACTACTGATAATGTATAATACTACTATTACAATTCGTTTGCAATTCTAACGGGGACTATGTTATAATTCTATTTCCATCTCCCCCAAATGTTATCTAGAGTGTGCGTTTTACCGGCTTTCAACCAAGCGCTGATTTCTTTGCGCAAATAGTCGCGGTTTCGCGCCAACTCTCGCGCCAACTTTTCCTTTGTGCACACGCCTTTTTTCTTCAACTCGTACAGTAAGTTTTGAACTCTCGGTTGACTTCTACCTTCAATTCGCGAACACAGAATTGGCTTAGCCGCGTACTTGTCTTTGATCTCCGCGAAACACTGGAAGACATTTCCGAGAAGCAACGCCGTCGCAAACGGACCGACTGCTTTCTCGAGTTCAGTCACGTTCATCGCTTTCAGAGGTAACTCCCAAAGGTGCGGTCCAAACCGAGGTGCTACCCAACACACGACTTGATCGCGATTTGGCGCGTATCTCGGTATCGGGTCGTCTAATACTCTATCCATGCCTTCTAATAAACACTCACTTTGCAACAACCAACTCGGTTCAACTGTCGTCGCACCAACCACATACGGTCGCTTCTGCGTTTGGATTAAGTCGTTGTAGACAATGAACTCAGACGCAGTTTTGTGCAACGCGGAGGATGGGTGCAAGAAAACTGGTCTGTTGTCATCGAGACCACCGTTGCTCGAAGAATCAAACGCCGGCTTGTATCGCAACGCTTTCGTGCTTCGCGACATCGAGTCCAGATTTTCGCCTCTGATTTCTGCATCTCGAGCATACTGTTCGAGCTCTTTCTGTTTCGAACGTCGAGCGACTTGATCGATCCATCCGCAACACAAAGCCTTTCGTAGCGCTTTATCTAAATCCGAATTCGGTTTAATAACAATCTTGCTAACACTGACTTTCTCAGCGACTTCATCCTCTTCAATCAAACCTATTCGAGATAATACCCGGAACAACTGTTTGCGTAAATCTGACATTTCACGCATAGTGCGTTCATGCAAACGATTTTCTTGGCAAAACACGTGCGCTTTCGATGGACCATTTGCCTCTACAAACTGGTTGTACGCCAACAAGCACTGCGCAACTGTCAAGGCGTCTGAGTTCACGTGATGAAACTTGACGTGCGGCGGCGGCGCGTTCGATTTTTTCCCTTCTTTCATCTCCTTTTCTTCGTCGTCGTCGTCGTTTCTATCGTTTCTATCTTCGCTATCGTTTGCTTCGACGTGTTTTAAAAACGGTGAATCCATACCGAGACCGGCGCACACCGCTATCGCGTAAATCAAACAGTTTTTTACGCCCGATACAGAAGCGGCTATTAGCATTCTTGCTTGTCTCGGACTGACTGGAATTTGTGCCATTCCTCGACCAATATCCGAAAGCTCGCCTATTTGGTTAGTTGCTCCTAGAATTTCCAGAGTACGCGTAGCCAGTCGAACTTGCTCGAAATCCGGCGGCGTGATGAATGGGAAATTCAACACTTTGTCGATGCCTAAATAGCGCATGCTCAAAACGACTCCATCGACCGGTGCAGTCGTTATTGCCGGGGCAGCAAACTCGTTCAAATCGTTTACGTAGTGCGAAGACGAAAACAGGCGATAGCAGTGTCCAGGCGCAGTTCTTCCAGCACGACCAGCGCGCTGTTCAGCCGATGCTTTTGAAATCCATCCAACTTCGAATCGAGACATGCCAGAAGTTTTTTCGTACTTTCTCTCCTTTTGACGTCCAGCATCGACGACATATCGAACTCCAGGGATTGTAAGCGATGTTTCGGCTACGTTTGTGGATACTATGACGTTTCTTTTATACCCTTTTGGTGTTTTCGCAAACACGCGCGCTTGCGCTTGAGGCGGAAGCATGGCATACAAAGGTAAAACGTTCAACGGCCCAGGACCATCATCGTCATTTTCACGATTGTTACTCTCATCAGTACCTCCTTCTTCTTTCTTTTTGCCATCGGTATTATCATCAGTGATGACTTTGAAGTTGGCAGTCGGTGCGTATTTTCGTGCCCAATCTGCCTCGGCTATTTTTGTCTCTTCTTCGGTCAGCGCGTCGCCCATTACGACAACTTCATCTTCCTCGGAAATATCTGAGCGGTCATCGTCGTCGTCGTCAAAGTCATCTTTGAACGTGTCTTCGTTGAAATCATTCAAAACTTCTCCAGCAGCATCGGCGGCATCTACATCATACGCATCACCTATCGCATCGTCCTCTTCTTCCTCCTCTTCTTCTTCTTCTTCTTCCTCTTCCTCTTCCTCTTCCTCTTCACCATCATCATCATCTTGATTGTCGTTGTCCTCGTCTCCTTGCTCCGACGTTATCCTATGTGCCGTCTGTTTCTTCTTCTTCTTTACTTTTTTCTTCAAGGGATAATTCCCTCTTAACCGTTTGCAAAAGTCTTCGACTTCTTTCTGACCGGTCAAAAACACGAGAACATCTCCCGGAGGTAGTTTGCGGTGAATCGCGAGCGTTTTACGCAACGCTTCGGAGACGTAATCTACCATTTCCGTTCTTCGCGAGAAATGTATCGTCACGGGAAACTGTCTCGCCGCAACGTTCATAACAACCGGTGGTATTGGACACAATTTTTTATTCTTCACAAACTCTTCGACGCGCAGAGTCGCAGACATGACGACAAGACGTAAAGGCGTGATGACGTTTTTATTATTCTTCTCTTTCGTCAGAGCCGCCCGTAAAGGCACAATTCTCGACAGTAAACCCAGCAAAATATCCGTGTTTACCGATCTCTCGTGCGCTTCGTCGACTATGACGACTGAATACTTGCGCAACAACAAATCTGCTTGAATTTCTCGAAGTAAAATACCATCGGTACAGAATTTAATCCGAGGCGTATCGCCGACGCGTTTATCGTGACGGACTTGGTACCCGACATCACCTCCTAATTTCACGTTCAATTCTTCGGCTATTCTTTTCGCTGTCGACGTCACGGCTACTCGTCTCGGTTGTGTCACGCATACGGCTCCCGGATGGTCCACACAACCTGGATCTCCATACCCGGCTTCGTATAGGAATTGCGGAACCTGTGTCGTTTTACCGCATCCGGTTTGTCCGCAAATCACACTTATTGGATTTGTATTAATCGCGTTCATAATCTCGTGCTCTTCGCCTAAAATGGGCAACTGAAGGCGTCCTTCTTGTATTTTTTCATCTCTTTCTACGGGAACGGCGTACGCGCTGCCGAAGAAGACTTCGTGATATTCTGATTTCTGCTGCGGTTGCAGCGCAAGTTCGTCGGCGGCGTCTTCTTTCAGCTTGTATTTTTCTCTCAAAGCTGAAACTAACGCTCGCGTGGCTCCATCGAGCGTTTGTACGCCAATCTTAGACCGTTCGATGATGTCCACATCACCTAGTGCTTCTAAATCTACCTTTTCTTGTTCAGTTAACTCCTTCGATGGCTCTTCTTCTTCCTTCGCTTTTGCGCGGTCTTCCTCTCGCGCCTCGTCCTCCTCTTCCTCGGAAGACTCCGCCGCGTCTTTCTCGTTGGCAGTTTTCGCCCGTTTCGCCAATCTCTCCTGCTCTTCTCTCTGCCCGGGTAAATAACTCGATATCCCCATTCGCTCTGCTTTCATTTGTTTCGTCAGTTTCTCTTTCCTCGTCTCTTTGTTTCCAAGCGTCGAGGACTTCTCAAAGTAATACATCTCCTCCTCTTTGAGAGTGTTTTTCTTCAACGACTCGAGCACGGCTTCCCTTCCCGCGCGTTTCCTCTTGTCCTCTTCCACCTTCAAAAGTTTCCGCTTTTGCGATTTCGAGAGTTTCTTTTCCGGAAGAGGTGGAGGTTCTTTGGATGTCGTCGACTTCTTCTTCTTCGCGTGGAGTAACACGACAGTTCCGGAAAGTTCCTCCGAAAGCATCGTTTCTTCTTCGTCTTCTTCTTTGTGCTTCTTTGTCTTCTTTGTCTTCTTCTTCTTTGTCTTCTTCTCGACGTCTCTTTCTCTTCCTCCTCCAGTAGCCATCGACATCATCATCGTCTATAAGTCATCGTCGATGATGATTTATCATCAGTGAATATCCGCTTTTGCGAGTGATGTGTAATGCAGAATTTTGGTCTCAAAACGTCACTTTTCCCTTTCGCCGCCACCCGCACGTTCGTTGGAAAATTCAGCGTTACACACAAACCCGCAGAGTGCACACGACGCGATGATGCAATCTTTCGCCGTCTGTTTTCGACCAACGTGTGAACAGAGAGCGCACTCCAATCGCTTCGCGTCCTCGTCTTCGTTTTCATCACCACCACCACCCACTTTGAAAACGACGACGACGATTCAGACGACGAGAAACGGGAGGAGGAAAAAACAAACGCGAGAGAGAACACTTTTGATGAACAGCTTGGGAACATCTTCAGAAGATATCAAAGAAACCATGGCTGAAGAAATCTCTCAAAAGATTAACGAGGAAATCGCAGACGCGAGGGGTGCGTTAATCCAAGTCGGCGCCGTCGTCGCCGCGCACGGTTTGAAAGGCGAAGTCAGAGTTTTACCTCTGACGGACTTTATCGAGGAACGTTTTATGAACCCGGGGGTGGAGTTGTACGTGGAAAATGTTGCGCAAGGAAGATCGTCGAAAAACGACGGATACGATCGACCCATAGCGGAGGGGAAGTTCATGCGCATCGCCAACGGACGATGGGTGACGAGTAAAGGAAGAACAGAACCGATTGTAAAGTTTAAAGGATGCTCGGACCGCACGACGGCGGAGGCGATGATTGGAAGACGCATATACATCGGGGCAGAAAGTCGAGCGGAAATCGAGGAAGAGGATGCGTTCTACTGCCAAGACTTGGAGGGTTTAACGGTGATTATGCACGAAGGCGAGAGGGAAGTTGTAGGTGTGGTTGAAGACATATATCGCGGCGCCGGCGAGAAGGATTTGATGAAGGTGCTCATGCAACCAGAGATGGAAACGAAGACGAATAAAAACGGAGAAGTCGAAATCGACGTCGTGGAGTATTACGTGTATATACCGTTCGTGAAAGATATCGTGCCTGTTGTAGATGTCGACCAAGGGCTGATTGAAATCACCCCTCCTCCTGGCTTGCTTGATTTGAAACAAAAAGTAGGGAAGAAGAAGAATAAAATATAAATATACGAGTACTAACTGCTTGCATACACTACCACTATAATCTCTAAATATCGCTCTAAATACATACACAAAAATCATTAACTTGCACAGAAATATATAACTACTGATAGTCGGAAGAGATTGAATCTAGCTCGATACTTTTGCCGCTAATTCGGATCGCACTCAGAGACGTCGCGATTGGGCGCTTGTAACTTCGCAAACTCAAACTCGAATACACGACTGAAACTGAACTCAACGCCATCAACGCGGCGGCTGCCCACGGCGGTAATTGAAACATAGTTCTCGAATAGAAAGCACCAGCGGCCCATGGAATGGCGATGATGTTATATCCCAGGGCCCAGATGTAATTCATTTTTATTTTTCGAAACGTTTCTCGAGCAATATCCAAACTCACCGCGACATCTTCTAAATCGCTCTTCATCAATACAAAATCAGCCGCCTCAATGGCAACTTCTGTGCCGCAACCTATCGCTATTCCAACATCCGCCGAAGCTAACGCTGGAGCATCATTGATACCATCTCCAACCATTGCTATGACAGCGTCAGGATTGGTATTCTTCATTTCGGCAATCTTTTCGGCCTTATCTTTCGGGGACATTCGAGCGTAAACGTTCTGAATGCCGCATTCGCTCGCGATTGCTTTCGCGGTTTCGATGTTATCTCCGGTGACAATCGCGCATTCTATGTGCATTCTAGCTAGCATGGCAACAACACCAGCCGCTTCGGGTTTGATTGGATCTGAAACTGCAAAAACACCTTCCACGGCGTTGTTAATCGAGACGAAAACGACCGTATGCGCCTCGCTTTGGTGTTCCCCTGCGAATTTCCGCGCTTCGTGAGGTATGTTCTCGGCATCACCGACGAGCTTTTCGTTTCCTATGTGCACAGAAATTCCACTTTCCATGACACACCTTAAACCTTCTCCTGGAATAACTTGCGACGAGATAACTTTATCTTTATTTGGTTCGTCGTTGCTTTTTGTCGTTTCATCCGCATACTTCACGAACGAATGCGCAAGCGGGTGTTCGCTATCTTTCTCTGCAACGGCCACTATTTCAGCAAGTTGTTGTTGCGAATAAGTACTACTAAAGACTCTCAACTCCAAGACTTTCGGCTTGCCTTGCGTGAGCGTTCCGGTTTTATCGAACAACACTTTGTTCACTTTTGCCGCGCGTTCCAAACCGTCTGCACCTTTGATCAAAATACCGTTACTTGCACCGACGCCAGTGCCAACCATTACCGCGGTCGGTGTTGCTAGCCCTAAAGCGCACGGGCACGCAGTCACGAGGACAGAGATACCAAAGAGCATGGCAAAGATAAATCTTGATTCGTTTTCGGGAAGCCAGCTTTCTGGGTATTTATTTTGCGCGCCAGCGTAATACCACATAAAGAACGTGAAAGCGGACACGATGATCACGAACGGAACAAAGACATTCGAGATGGAATCCGCCGCCGCTTGAATCGGTGCTTTTGCAAGCTGTGCGTTTTCAACGAGCGTTACGATTTGAAACAACGACGTCTCTGAGCCGATCTTATCCGCGCGCATGAGAAACGCCGCTCCTGCGTTGAGCGTACCTCCAGTGATGGTATCTTTTCCGCATTTCTTTATCGGCATGCTTTCTCCCGATAACATCGACTCGTCCACGTAGGCCAACTCGGAATCTAATAAAACGCCATCTGCGGCGATGCGAGCTCCAGGCATTACTTTCAATATATCGCCCCTGTGGATTAACGTTGCAGAAATGACTTTCTCGGAGTACGACGTTCCATCTTTGTTCAAAGTCAATAAGATAGTTTCCGAAGGCACGAGTTGGAGTAGTTTAGTAACCGCATCTGAAGTTTTCTTCTTCGCCGAGGACTCTAAATACTTTCCGAGCAAAATAAACGTAATGAGCATCGAGCTCGTATCGAAAAACGTTTTCCCGTAGTTGTGCCCAATCGTAATGCAATGAAATATCGTAAACACCGAGGCAAAATACGCCACATTTGTCGCCATGGCGACTAACACGTCCATGTTTGCGCTGCCGTGTCGGAGCGATTTGTACGCTCCGGTATAAAACCGTCGTCCAACGACGAATTGCACGGGAGTCGCTAAAGCCCACTGCATGTACGTCGATATTTTCACGTCGAGAATCTGCGTCTTGATGAAATTTTTAAGCAAATCGGCGTGAGTAAACGCAATGTTGATTAAAATTATGGGCACCGTATACATCAACGCCGAAATCAACAAAGACCAGTACTCCTCGGCTTCCGATTTCCGCTTCTTCGACCCGCCTTCTTTACCATCGCCGACGAATAACAAATTACACTCAAACCCACAATCTTCGACGGCACTTATAATCGTTCTCGGTCCAGTCGCGGTTGAATCGAAAGAAACTTTTGCCGACCCTCGAGGCAACAACGCGACCGAAGCGCTCAAGACGCCCGGCGTATCGTTCAAGGCGTGTTCAACTGCCGACGTGCACGCCGAACAAGTCATTCCCTCTACGGATAGAAATATGTTCGCGATCGACGTCTCTTTCTCTACTTCGGCTTCAAAACCGACGTCTTCTAAGGAGGACACTAAAAGCGCCTCAAAGTCGGAGATATTTTGTTTGAGTGAACTCGCGAACTCAACGACGGCTCGTCCGGTTGTTAAACTCACCGCCGCTTTCTCGACCCCGTGTATAGAACTCAAAACACCTTCGACGGTTCCAGAACACGCTGAACACGTCATTCCTCTCACGTGTAACCGAATGATCTGTTGTAGTCTTCTCGTAACTGTTGTTCTTGTCGTTGGATTCATCATCGATGATGGTCCATCAGCCAATCGTTTTTCTTCAACTTCTGTTTCATCATCTTCGTTCGATGATGACGATGACGCGGGAAAAGAAACCAACGGGATGTTCTCAACCATCGTCAGAGCCGGTTGCTTGCTCCCGAAGCCTCCTCCTCCTCCTCGCTTCTTCATCTCCTCTCAATTACTACAAGCGCAATTTTTTTAAAAGGCAACTTTTTTTTCCAAAACCATCTCCTGCCCTCCTGTCGCCTGTGACCTCCTCCGACCTAAAAATCGCAACAAAAATGTTTCCTCTTTCATCTTTCCTCAAAAATTTTTTAACACGCCAAAAAAGCGAACAGAGGCAAAACCAACAATGGGGACGAATAGTAATAATAATAATAATACTAATACTAATAATAGAAATAGTAACACTTTTAGCAGAAAGAAGGGATTGATACACGGGTACCTGTTACTGTACAACTTGATACAATCGCTCGGATGGACCGCAGTTTTAGCGAGCGCACTCAGAGCAGTTTTGTTGCCCGCCTCATCAAATTTTGGACGCACCACCAATTGGCAGGAGAGATTGACGACGGTGTACGACCACTCGTCGATGTTCGTCAAACCGTTCCAGATTTTATCTCTGATGGAAACTTTGCACGCTGTATTTGGTTTTGTTCGATCGCCGGTACTTCCGAGCGTCTTGCAATGGATGGGTAGGACGCACGTTTTAATGTGCGTGACCGATTCTGTTATGCCCTTGCAAAAAACAACCGCCGCGGGAGTGTTGATTTTATGTTGGGCTATAACTGAGTGCGTGAGGTACCCGTGCTATGCGTTGGGGATTTTGAATGCCACTCCAAAGTGGTTGCTCTATTTACGGTACACGCTTTTCATTCCGTTGTATCCTTTAGGGGCAGCCTCGGAAATGAAACTGATGTACGATTCCATCGGTTTCGTCAAACGCGTGGAGATGTATTACGTGCACATGCCAAACGTTTTAAACTTTGCGTTTGATTATTCGTGGTTCTTGTATCTCGTGTTGGTGGTGTATCCGTTCATGTTCGCGCAACTGTATTTTTACATGTTCCATCAGAGACGACGGAAGTTAAAGACGAAGAAAGCGTGATATAAGCGCACATTTTTTTAGCGTTGTCTTTACTTATAGAACAACACCTCTATATCTTACAATCTTTCGAACACTACACATCTATCTATCTATCTATCTATCTATCTATCTATACTTTTGCCTCCATTTCTATCGTCCTCCCGCTCTCTTAGAACGTTTCAACATTCGAAGCTTTTGCGTGATTCGATCCTTAACCGATCCTTTCTTTCGTTTTTTCGTCTCTTTGTACTCGCGGACTTCCTCCTCTTGAAGTCGCGTCGCTAACCTTTCTTGCTCTAGGATTTGTTCCGCATTTTCCTCACAAATCCCCATTTCCGCTCTCGTTCCGGCAATAGCGAGCATTTCTTCGTTGTGGTCTCGAACTTCTTGCGCGACGACCGTTTTCGCCGCTCTTTCGACGGCAAGAGCTGATACGTTCTGCCTCTTCGGAGGAGGCTGGTACGCTCGTCTCCTTCGCCGGTGCGCTCTCTCGAGAAGTTCGTTGATGTTCGAAGATTGACGCAAGGCGTTTTCGCCTTGTAAATTGGGCATCAATCCCGATTGGACGATTGAATTTTCTTCTCCTTCCTCCTCTTCCTCTTCTTCTTTGCAATTCTCATTACCGCTTGCAACTTGTTTCAACTGTTTTCTCTTTTCGAGTGGTATTAAATTCAACGCGTCGCAGCGCTCGATGATATCAACAATCTTCTTTTTCACCTCACCAAGTTTGTTGATACATCTTGCCCGTTCGTCCTGTAACGAGTGATTGGTGAAACGACCAAGAAAGGCCAAGTGAGACGAAAACTTCGGCAATAGTTGTAGCCGAGCGGAAACGTAAAATCCTCTCAAGTCTTCCAAGACAGCCGCGTTGTCTTCTGTTTCGCACAAGTAAATTCCGTTATCATTATCGTCGGCGTTATTGTGGTCATAATTTTTATCATTATTCTCGTTCTTCTTCTTTGGAGTCGAAGCGTCGTCATTTTTATGTCCATCGAGGTTTGCGTGCTCTTCGTCTTCTACGTCTTCCCACTCTGTTTCTTCGTCTTCGTCGTTTTCAAGTATATTGTTTCCTTTCCCGGTCGATGCACCGAATAAGATTTCAAAGCACGCCTTGGCACCAAAGACAACCTCGTGAGAATCCTCCACGAGCGACGGTACGTCATTTTTCACCTCTTCCCATTTTTGTAACAAGCGCTCTTGCACCTCCCGTTCTCTTCGCGCTTCTTCCTCCTTTGCCTTCTTCGCCTTCACTTCGGGAGCCTCGTCGCCGAGATTTTCCGTCACAAATCTCTTCGCAATTTCAATCTGTGGGAACTGCGCCCCGAATTTAACACCCCATTTTTCTAACGTTTCGTATCCAATCTGGCGAAGCGTCTCTTTCTTCGCCTTGTCGTTCCCCGGTAAGTTGGTTTCGCTCAACATGGCGCTTCGTTTCGCTCCGTTCCTGCCGCACGTCCCTACGCCCAAACCGAACCGAAGGAACTCGTTCAGTCTTTCCATGGTGAGTTCTCGAAACAGTTTCGATTGTACGCTCAGTTTCCGTATAATCCCGCACGTTTTCATTCTCGTCTCGATGTTTCTCTTATCTCGTAAATACGTCTCAAACATCAAGTCGTGCGAATGCTTCAACACTCTCTCGTCTGAGTGTTTCAAAGTTCTTTTGAGAACTAAAAACTTCTCGTCCGAGGAGATGAGCTCGTCCACGTTTGACGCGGAAATCAAAAGCTGATTCTCGTTCCTATTATTCGCATCACGAGCATCAGCAGTCGAGGAATATCGACAGGCTGCTCGCACTTGTTTGGTGACGACTGGAAACAAATCTACATTTTCTTCTCGTTTGTCATCGTCGTCCCCCAACGACGAAGCCGTCGTCTTCATCACGTTTTCGCCGCCAGAGGAAGAAGGAAAAGGGGCGGTGGTCGTCGTCGTGGGCCTCATTTTCTCTCTCTTTCTTATTCTCTTTGTATTCTCTGTTTCCTACTACTGTTCATCATCATTCAAGCATTCGTAGTATTTGCCAGAGAACAGAAATGAAAGGAAAAAGTGCATGAGAAAAAAGTCCATTTTCCATGAAAACGCATGAAAAGATATTCTCGAGAGCTCTCTTTTTCTCGTCAGCACGCAGAGACTCTCTCTTCAAAAATATCTCCTCTCAAAGTATCAGAGACCTTTTTCGACTCTGTTTGTTGTTGTGCGTCTTCTATATATCATCACATAAACAACCACACGACGAAAAAGTCTTTTGTCGATCTTCATCATCATCTGCGCAAAACAGTAGGAGTAGGAGGAAGAGTACGATTTGAGATTCTTTTACGGACTTAAACCTGTCGTTGTTGTTGTTGTTGTTGTTGTTGTTTTTGAATTCATCGTTTTCAGGAAGGAATCCAAAATCATCATCACGTCACGATCGATTTCTTTTTTTAACAACAGTAAAAATAATAATGTTTACGACTACAACTGGAACTCCTTCAACGATGAGGACTTTCGTCGTCGCTTCATCATCAAAACCATCGTCGTCGTTTACGTCGAGAGCGTACTCCTCAACGCGTGTGAATGCCACCTCCACGTCCTCTAGAGACAAAATGTTTAAAACGACGAACAACTTTTCCTGCAGAAGCTTTTCGAGAGGAAGATACCACCAACAACAAAAACAGAATAATAATAGAAGAAAAAACCGACTTATTGTGACTCCTATTCAAAGCGAAATGGGCGAAGGAGGGGAGAAATCTCCAGCCGAGTCTTCCACTCCGTACGATTACGAAGGCGCGCTGTTATTTCTCGGTTTAAAACCGGAGGCGACTTCGGAGGAAATCGTGAAAGCGAAGAACGACGTTTTGGCGCAGTTCCCGGACGACGAAGAGAAGAGACAACAGGTGGACGCCGCGTACGATGTTTTACTCTTGAGATCGTTCACGAAGCGGACGAGTGGACAAGGCGTGGACGAGAAAGTAAAGTATGCGGACGTCTTGACGCCGATTCAAGAGATTAAAAGAAACATTCCGCAAGGCGTGAAGGACGCGTCGAGCGCGCTTCCAGGCATGCCGGTGTTTGAAGTTGGATCCAAAGATATTTTGACGCAATCTGGCGTCGTGTTTGGCGCTTTGTTCCTTTGGGTGTTGGCCCAAGGCGTTTCCAATCCACCAGGATTTGATAATCCGCCCGGTTTACAAACAGCCATCGCGGTGTGTGCGTCAATTTTCTTGATGAACAAAAGAAACGTCGTCCTTTCGAGAGCGGTTGGTATCACCGTGGCGATGCTCACCATCGGGTGCCTCGTCGGCGGCGGCGTCGAGAATATTTTGAGAGTTGATATCGTTCCGTTAGGTGGTCTTTCCAGTCCGTCCGCTGTTGTCACGGAGTTTGGCATCCTCGCACTGTTCGTGGCGGCAAGTTCTTTGTATTAAATTAAGGAAGAAGCTTTCGTATACAATAAGAAGAAGAAGAAAAGTTGTTCTGTCTCTGAGAAGAGAGAAGAAGCGATGGGGCGAAGAACTACTATATACCTTTTTACCATACACATAATATATTAATATCAATAAAATTACAGCTCCCTACTACATCTACATTATTACAACATCTATTATCGATTAGAAACAGACGTAATCAATCTCAACGTCTCGAATAGGCGCGACTTCGATCGAGTTTCGGACGTGTTCTTTTAACACCTCCAAGCGTTCCTCAAAGTCTCTCTCGTCCTTCATCGAACACGGATCAGGATTAAATCGAACTACTTTCAACGGTATATTAAAGTAATCTCTCAACTGCTCTAAACGATCATCTTCACCGTCTCGCTCGTACTTTTTGTGTTGAAACTCGTCCACTTCGATAATCATCGCCCAATTGTTGACTTCGATGACGATGTCAGGCTTAATCGACCCGAGTCTCCCTAATCGATGGTTAAATCGCATATCGAACTCTCTAAAGTTCTCTCGTAACGATTCAAAGACTAGTTTTTGTTTCTCCTCGTACGCTGGCGCAGCTCTTCCCATCCACGAGACGGATACTTTTCCAGCTAACTCGTCCACGTTTCTCGGTCCGTTTCGATACCACGTCTTCAAAGGCTCAAACTCGAAACCGAGGTTGGTCAAAGCCTCCTCTCTCTCGGGCTTCAACGTTCCGTTTCGATGGGTTTTACGTTGCGTGGCGACCCAATATCCCAGCGGACGATTTAATCGGTACGTCGCTGGAACGTTACAGTGATCGTGTTCTCTTTGAAACTGTCTCAGTTCGGTGAAACGCGTGTCCCAAGAGGCGCGTCTTCGGGCGTTTTTCTTTGGATTTACATACTCCTCGAAACCGTTGTCGATTAATAATTGCCTCTTTTCCATACTTTTCGTGTTTTTCTGCGCATTTAACCAACGTTTCAATTTGATCGGAAGTTGGTTTTTCGTCCCGTCTCCGTTGATCTCTTTGAACAAGATGAGTTCTTCGAAAGTTTGCTCCCACGATTGTTTCGGCCGTTGGTTCTGTTTCTTCTTCTTCTTTGTACCGTCGTTCGAGCGGTCGTTGTTTTCTTCTCCTTTCGACCTCCTCTTCACGTCGAACATTCCCAACGCGTTCAAAGCTTCATACTTTTCCGGTGTGAGCTTATCTTCACGAGCCAGTTTTCGTTGGTAAGTGATCCATCGAGCCAACGGTACTTTGTCGTCGGTTTTCTTGATGGTTAACGACCCTTCGTTTGCCAACTTCCACTCTAACGCCTCCGTGTACTTTTCCATCCATAAATCGATCAACTTTGGCGTGTCTCGTTTCATCTCCACTTTCGTCAATTCCTCTAAACACGCCAACGAGAACACGATGCTGTTCTCAAAGCTTCCTCCTTTTGAAGAGGAGGAGCGTTTTACCGATCGTTTATTGTTGCTGTTGTTACAGCGTGGGGTGACAACACTCCTTTTGATCGTCGAACCGTCGTCGTTTTTCGATCTGCGAAGAAATATCTTCTTGGAACGTCCTTCCGCGACGGGAAAAGAACGACACGAAAACGTCATTCGCGAATGAATCGGAGCTGCTGCGATAAACCACATGTGGGCACGTTCGTTTGCCTTTCCTTCAGGATGATTGACTTATCATCTTCCTCTCTCTTTTTGTTTTCTGAAACTTTCGTTGTGCGGAAATTATTTTATTTTGGGCGGGAAAAGAGGCCATTGGGAGGGTGGAGCAAAAGGAAGGAGCTTATTTTTTCAAAAAGACAAAACCTTTCCGTTCTTTCAAACCAATCCCGAAACAAGTTGGTTTTCCAAAACTTTATATTATTTGCACTCATTGCAATTATAATTATTACGCAATTCTGCCTCATTACTGCTTTTAAAATTAAAATTAATTTATTTAAAAATTAAAAAATACATTTCGCTTTTATTAGACAGTTTCGATCCTGATATCCCCAAAACTTCATGTATTTCGCTATTGAATATATTCTAAATGTGATTGTAATTTTAATTTTTGGATAAAATATTACAAGTGGGGAACTTGGAAGAAAAGAAAAAGGAATTTAAAAGGATTTTTTAATTCGGAATGCGAAATTTACATCTTAATTTTTTAATTAATTTGAAATACTATCTAATTCGACTTACTTATGCTCCAATAAAGAACTTGAACGTACGTGTAAAATATAGGGAATGATGTACCATCTTTTCATGGTGTATGAAAAACATAAAATTATTTTCTTCCTCTAGGCCCCTCTCTGCTTTCAACTGTCTTTACAAAAATCCATGTTTCCGAGAGTATGCCGCTATGTAAACAAGAACAGAACGCGCGGTAATGCACTTGCATCGTCTTCTTCCTTTTCCTCAACAACGAACGAGAGCGTTGCACGTTTACTTTTTTCGCACGTCAACGGAAAGGAGGACTTAATGAACAGAAACCATGAGAATGCGGAGCACAACTTCTTTCTTCGAATTCCACCTCGACGGTGTGTTGCTATGAAAGCGCTCTATCCGCGCGACTTGCTCGTGAGATTCGTTCTCGCGAGAGAAGAAAAGGAAAACGATACGTGCACAAAATCAGAGACGACGACGTGGTGGGTCGTCCCAGATGTTTACGAGAAAAGTTTTGACAAGAAAGGAAAGGCCTGCTACGTTTCCTCTTCAACAGTGGCTCTTGAAACTGCAATAAAATCAAATGCGTTTCGGCACGCGTTTGCCAAGAAGAACATCAAAGTCCCCGAGGATCTCATAGAAGTCGTCCGAAAAGGGCTGAAACGACACGCCTTATCGGCAGTCGTAAACGCGGTGGAGAAAGCGACTGATATGGTTGAAACAGCATGGGAAGATGACGCAACCGACGCTAGGCAGATTTCGGAAAACCGAAGCATAGGGGAGACAAGTACATCATCGGTGTTCGATAGAATTAGGGCGAAAATAGACGCGTTCGATAGCATCAGGAACGATAGCCGCGAAAGTAGAGTAGTATTAAAGCCAAAAATAGACATAAACGATAGAAATAGAAAAAAAGAGAAAAAAAATGGAGTCGTCGTTTGCGATTTGTTTACTGCGGAAGAGCTCTCGAGCGCTCTCACAAGTGCTCTGGACAAAAGTGGCGAGAACAGTGAGAGTAGGAATAAGAGTCTCATCAGAAAGATAAAGGAATGGATACATTCGAACAACGACAACAACAACAACAACAACAACGAAGAAAAGTTTCTGACACTAGAAGGAGTACCGAACAAGGATTCGTTTGCTTTACAGGTATCGCTGCTGCGGTATTCTGGTTTTAATGAATGATTAAAAGTTTTTGGCATATTTTCTCTAAATTTCGTATGAGTGCCATCGAGAGGAACTAGCGTTTGAGGAAGAAGATTTAGAAGAAGCAGAGCCCGGCGTTCGCCTGCTCGAATGACTCGCCGTTGACGTTTTCTTGCGCTGTTCTCTCCACCATTTTTCGCGCTCGGTATCGTCGCACAACACCCTCGAAGCTTCCGAGACGAGTTTAAACAGCTTGGTGCTAATAGGAGCCGAATTTTTGTCCGGGTGGTGTACCAACGCAAGCTTTTTATACGCCTTCTTCACGTCGCTTGTTGTCGTTGCAGAGCCGAAATCTTTCAATCCGAGAAGTTTATACCAATTCGGTTGGGCTGCTTTCTTCTTTTCAACCTCCCTTTTATTCCAATTGGCGACATTCCTCTCCTCGTTATCCAACGGAAGCTCGAGAAGGCTGTCGTACGCCTCGATAGCTTCTTTGTGCATGTCCAATTCGCCATACAGAGTTGCCAAACGAGAACGAGCCTTCGCGAACGTCGGAGCTAACGAAATAGCGATAGAAGCGGAAGATAAAGCGTCGACATACCTTTCCAGAGCTTGTTCGCACGCGCATATGTTGGACAAGAATATCGCCTGGAGCACGGGCGAATCCGCCGCGCACGACTCTAACGCTTCTCTGTAAACACCCATAGCTTCTTCGTACTGCTCTTCTTTGAATAAAACTCTGCCTCTCTCTCGAGAGGCCTGTGCGTTCACAGCTTGCTCGACGAGGAGAATTAGTTTCCCCCTGTCGGGAACACACGCGTCTAACGACGACGGCGACGACGAGGAAGCACTCTTAGTCACCGGTAAAGCTGCCTCGATGCAGGCGCTCAAATATCCGAGATCGAAGCATATTCGCGCTTCCAAAGCACGTCGTCTCGGATCATCGGAAGGTTCGTTACTTTCTAAAAGTGAACGGGCTTCGTCGTATTTACCCATAAATCTCATCGCTTCGGCTTTCAGAGTGATGAGCATTGGTATTTTTGGCACTATTTGCATGACTTTGTTCAATTTCTCCAACGCTTCTTCGCTTACTCTTTTGGCTTCGTTTTCATCCGCGACATCTCTCTCCTCCTCGAACCGCTTTAAAACTTGGCCAACTTCTCGAACTACTTTTTCAGAAGTTTGAATATCTTCGTGTATTTCGTTTGCTTCGTTTTTGATGACGGTATCGATATTCTCTCGGGTTAAGACATCGCTCGCTTCTTGGAAAGCAGCTTCGAAATCTCCAAGCAACAATAGGCATCGGGCATATCGTAACTGAATTTTTACGTTTCCAGGATGAAACTTCAAAGCCACACAACAATCTTCCGCGGCTTTTAATGGGTGCCCGAGCATCATATGAGTAGCCGCACGATTTGAATGTAAACCAACTTTGACTTTTTGGATCTCGTCGGTAACATCCGTGACATCATTCGCGTCTTTCAAAGCAACAGTATAAAGACGTAAAGCTTCGGCGTAGTCAGCACGTTTATAAGCATCGTTTCCAAAAGACTTATCGCGTTCTATGCACGCGCGGAGCAGCATTTCTTGTTGTTGGTGTGCGCTTTGTAAATCGTCTACTGAGGCTGTCGAAGACAAGACGATCCTCGCTATGTATTTTCTAGCGCTATTCAAATTCGAAAGGGATAACGCACACGTTGCCGCTTGCGAAAGCGCTTTGATGTTCTCTTCGTCCACATTTAACACATTCAAACATTCTTGTAAAGCATCGTTGTCTCTTCCAAGTGCCATCAACGCCGCCGCTCTGTTTGTTCGCAATGTCAGATGGTTTTTATCAATCAGCCCCATTCCACTCGATTCTAACAGTAAAATAGCTTCGGCGTAATATCCTTCCGCACTGCTAAGATCACCCGCGGCGTACGATTTGTTTCCTTTCAGCCTGAATCGTTCGGCACGTTTCGTAGCTTTATTTTGTTTTTGTTTGAGCAATTCATTGGAGAGTTTTTCTGCCGCACTTTTCCTTTCTTCCTCGATTACGCGTTCCAACTCTTTCACTTCCTCCCACGCGCGATTGCACTGTTTTCTATACATATCTCGCGTTTTCTCGGCTTCTTCTAATACGAGAGCCGCTTCGCTTACTTTTTCTTCGCTCGCGGAAAGCTTCAACTCTAAATCGACGTGCTTCAATTCGTACCGTCTTAGTTTCATCTCCAACTCTGCGTTCACTTGCGGCGGCTTCGTATCGTGATTCTCTTCCTCGTCGCGACTGCTCGTGCTGCAACATTCATCGTCATCATCGCTTCCGTTTCTAAACGTAGAGGATATTCTTCGCAATTCAGTGCTTTCTTCTTCATCGCTCCATCGTAACGTCGTTCCTTCTTGTTCTTTGTCTTCGTACCGGTCGACGATTACTGAGCGTCGCCGTCGCCGTTGGTGTTGATGGTCGTTCTCCTTCGTCTGTCTCACCGCGCTGCCTCGCTCGAACACATCTCCTTCTTCTTCTCCTTCGTGTTCGTCTTCGACGTCGTCGTTGTTGTTGTTCTCGCGATCGAAAATGCGTTCTTCGTGATGAAAATTTGCCGGCGAAGACGAGGAAGAAGAAGAAGAAGAAGAAGCGCTCTCGTTTTCGCGTTGTTCGTCGTTTCTTATAATTTTCGAATTTTTCTCCTCCTCCTCCTCTTTTCTGGTCCTCCCTTTTCTTCGTTCTCTGGGCGCTCCCCTCTTTTCTTTCGAAGCGGTATCGTTCTCCGAGAATATTAACTCTTTCGCGAGTTCTCTCTGTAATTCCCACAATCGTTCCGCGTTCGTCGTCGTCGTCGTCGTCGATGGTGGTGAACTTCTTCTCCTCGCCGTCGCTTCCTCGTCCGAACGGTGATGATGATGATGATGATGCATTTTTGCCGTTGGGAGACCACCGGTCGTTTCAGATACGAGAAAATCTCCTTTAGTATTATGAACAACGGTCGTCCGAGTTTGCGGTGTTCTCGTCGTGGTCCCCCGTCGGTGGTTCCCCCCGAAGAGCATCATGTGTATCTATCTCTTCTGTGTGCGTGCCCCGTTGTGCATCATCTATTCTCTATGGTGCGCGCTTTTCTTTTTGAGCACTTTTTCTCTCGAAGATGATGACGATGAGTTTCTCCCTCTTCTTTTCTCTTGTTGGTTTGTTGTGTGGAGTCGTTGACTCTCTTTTCACCTCTCTTCTTCAGCAAAAAAAAAAGCATAAAAATTCTACACACACACACACAGAGAGAGAGAGAGAGAGAGAGAGAGAGAGAGAGAGAGAGAGCTTTGACGATGCCTCCACAAAGCAAAAAGAAGAAGAGAGCGCCAGCTTCTGCCGTGGAGGAGAAGAAAAAGAAGGAGAAGACAAAGAGTAAAACGGCGCCGAAATCGACAAAAGCCGCCAACAGTGGTGAAGATTCGGAATCGAACGAAGAGGAAGAAGACGATGAAGAAGACGAGGATGAATCCGACGTCGACGGAGAAGACGACGACGATACGTTTATAGACGTTGAAATTGAATTCGTCACTCCGAAAGAGGAACACTTCTTAAACTTGAAATCCTATCTCACTGCCTATTGCGACGGGAGTCAATACAACGTTTCCGAGTTGGTCGATATGATATTGAAACAAGACGACGTCGGTTCGGTGATTGCCTCTCGAGTGAGCGCGGAAGAAGAGGAAGATCCTTTGGGCGTAATGACGGTTATCAGTTTGGATAAGGCGAAAGAGTTCAAGTGTTTGCAGGAAATCAAAGCGCACATTGTGAAAAAGGCCCCGAAAGAGGAAGCGAAGTTGGTTCGAGACGCTCTGAACGCCAAGAAAACTGGTTTGATTCTTTCAGAGAGATTAGTCAACGTGCCGCAAGATATCGGTGGCCCGTTGATAAAACAGTTGTTCGATGAAATCAAATGGGCAGTGAAGGATGAAAAGAAAAAAGAGTTTGATTTCGATCAGTATGTATTAGTATCGCGTTGCTTCTTGGATACGTTCACACCGCCGCCGTCCGTGGCCGGTGGTGGCAAGAAAAATAACAATAAGAAACGAAAGAAGGGAGAAAAAGAAGAAGAAGTAACCGAATTAGTGTTTCCAAATCTGGAAGATGAGATATTTTATGAAGAGTCGCAGTGGAGTTTTATGTGGGAAGCCGGCGGCGAGGACAAGCCGCAGGAGTTTGAAGACTCAAAGCCGATGCGGATGTGTATGCTCATAGATGCGAAGGACGTGGGAACAATCTGCGAGGACGTCCAGGAAATGTTTTTAGCTCTTAGTGTCGAGAACGCGGAAGATTAGAAAGAATTTCGATGATTTGCAATCACGATGATGATGTGTAATGAAGATGTGTCATTATTCATTATGCGTTATGCGACCTTTATTTGCTCTTGTTCAATTATATTCACTTTTTCAATACCAAATTCTCTTCATTCACGCGGAAGCAATCAAGAATGGGTGCTCCTAACCAGAGATACAGCATCTCCGCTCAATCCGCAGCAAACTGGTGCGCGCTGTGTAAATGTTTTGTCCAAGCCTCTCAGAAACGAACGCACGAGCGTTCACAAAAGCATAAAGACGCGATGGACAGGAAGATGAAGGACATCGCGAACAAGACGGCGAAGAAAAAGTCGGACGACGATAGTTTGAAGAGACAGATTCAAGACATAGAGAATCAGGCGATGCATGCCTTTGCGGAAAAGGATATTGGAGGCGCAAATGCGAGCCGACCGATGGGCAATCACGAGCGAGCGCGAGTGCAAGGAGAATATCAAAGGAAAGCTTTAGAGGAAGAGATTACAGTTGAATTGAGAGCAAAAGAGGAGATGGAGTTCAGATTAAAACAAAAATACGGAGACTGGGTTTGGGATGAGCGCACGAAGTATTACTGGCACGGGATGAGTTCAACATACTTTGATCCAAAGAGTAGAATGTTTTTCGATAACATAACCAAGAAATGGTCGAAAAACTGTCCAGAAAACGCACCTTCGGCGCCAACACCTCCTGAACACCATCTAGCGACTACTCAACCGGTTAGCGTTTCTCCGGCCGCCGCATCGGGTCATACAAAACCAATAAATAGCAACGACAATAACAATAACAATAGCAACAATAACAATACATACAGCGAGGCGCAAAAAGCAGGAGCGGCTGCTATTGCAGCGGCAGGATTATCGCAGAAAGTCGCTCCTGTGGGAGTAATGTCGCAACCCGCAAAAAAGTTAAAACCGACTTCGGTCGAGGAAGCGTTCGAACTAAAGAGGAAACAAAACAAAATGCACATCAACATAACTACGAGCAATTTCAATTTAGGTTACGGATCAAATCATCCTGCGTACGAAGCGGCAAAAGCAAAAACAAACGCCGGGCGAAAGAGGGCGTACGAAGCTGCTGGAGGTGCAACTTTTAATGCGCGTTCCAAAGATGCGAAAGATACCGGAGCGGAAATGAAGAAAAAGAAGAAAGCCACGGGTGTGAGTACAGAGGAGCAAAAAGCGTTGGAGGCTCGCGAGGCTGCTCGAGCGCGATTGGAGGCGAGATCGAAGAAAAATTTCGGATTGATGTGAGAGTTCATTCATCATTGTCAATACAAACACAACAAATTCTAATAGCAGTAGCTTCCAAGAATTTTTCTTTGTCTCGGATCCACCACCCTCTTCGTCGTCTTGAAAAAAATACGCGATACTCGTCACTCGATACAAAAAATGACCACGCGTACCATCATCTTCCTCATTGGTTTGCGTGGAAATGTATATACCGAAGCGGCCGTCCGTTGGAGTAACGTCAACTTTATTCAAGAAAATGATAGAATCATTTTCTTACACGTCATGAAACCGTCTATTAACATTTCACTTTTCGAATATAGATCGCCTATCATCCTAGATCTCCATCATCAAAAGTTAGAAGTTGCAGACCTCGTAACCCCGGCAATGTCGGATGGATCAGAGCGGAAGTTTGAAGTATGCGTCCTTGAAACATCGAGAGATATTGGCGAGGCGATTCTCCACTACCTCGCGACAGAGCTGGTCGATGAAATCGATTATTCATCCACCTTTCTTGTTCTCGGTCGAATGAACGGAACACTCGATGGCAGTCCGAGTGAAACCAGTATTTTTAGCGCTAAAAAACAAACGTTATCAAACTATATGGCACGATTCTGTCCAATCAGCACGATTGTGGTGGATATGATAGATTACTCGAACTTGACCATGCTCGCGTCCGATTCGGTTTCAAGCGCTTATCTTGGTTTATCGGACTTCGCTGAAAATGTACGAACCGTAATAATAGTGATCGATATTTCATCGAAAGAAAGCGTTTTCGAAGACGTCTCAATCGTGGAGTACGCGCTCAAATATATTCTGCGTCCAACAGACCGTGTTAAACTCATCACATTCTTTCGTTCTATGACAGAGTTTAATCGAAAACTGTCGGATATTTCTGTTTGTGAAGATAAACTCCGAGGCTTTCTCATCGAAAGACCGAAAGAGACTGTACCACTGACGTCTTTGATTTTACACCTCGCCACTAGACGTGAACATATGGCGACGATAAATAAAGAGAGGCGCGAGCAAATATCAGACGCAGTCAATCAATTCGAAGCAGACTTTGTCATTGTTCGTGAACTTGGCGATAGTAGAGAAAGAAGTTCATTATCATATTTTCAGAGAATACGAAGGTATTGGAAGAGGTCGTATACATACCAATCGATGGAAGCGTTGAACTTCAACGCGCCGGTTTGTCTAGTACGCAACAACAATCTTTTGAGACTGGGAAGAAATAACAACAACAACAATTACATCGACAATATTAGTAAACTTGATAACGATCAGAGATATATATCGTAGTTTTTCCTAAATTTTCAAACCATTAACTTCGCTATCAAATGCGCAACTTCATCTGCCTCATCTTCATCTGGTTCTCCGTCCGGGTCGTTATCTTCGAGCGACTGCAGCACAGAATCTAATCCCGCGTCAGCAAATATTTTCTGAATGCTTTCAATAGCGTCTTCTTGAATCCAGTTTTGATCCAAGTTAACTTTCTTGATGGTTGATTTCAGACTAGTCGCAGCTAATTTTGAAACCGCTTCGGCACCAGACTTAGAAATTTCGTTGCACGAGACGTCCAGCTCTTCGAGTTTAGCAGCGGAGGTTTGTAGTGCGACGCATATTTTTGCCACACCGGCATCTCCTAACTCGTTATCCGTGATTTTCAAGACTTTTAGTTTCTTCATCTTTGCGATGCCTTCAGCGACAGAATCTACCCCTTCTCTAAGGATGTCGTTCGCAGATAATATCAACGTTTCGAGGTCGGGACAATGTTCGGCGACAACTTGGGTAACCTTTCCAGTAATTTCCTCGCCAAGCGCTGTCGCTTCGAGATTCAAATATTCCAGCTTGGAGTGCTTCTTAAAAACTTCAAGAAATGCCTCGCCACCTTCTTCATTGACGTTGTTATCGGTCAGGTTCAATTTTTTCAACGAGCTTCCATGTAACAGAGCCTTTGCAAGCATCAGCGCGCCATCGCTCGTAAATCTCGAACCTGCCATCTTGAAATCTTCTATTCCCGTCGCTTTTTCTAAAACAGCGGCGACGTGGACGGTTCCTTCGTCTCCCGTCATGTTCTTATCCAAGTGGTACTTTTTCAGCGTCGCCGGCGAGGCTAACAATTCCGAAATCGCTCTCGCAGCTTGTTCAGAGATGCCATTGTTTAAAAAAGAAATACCTTCTAAAGTTGATTGCGATTGCAACAGTTTCGCACATGCTCGAACGCCTTTTTCACCAAAGGCATTATCCGATAAGTCTACCTCCTTCAGCTTACACACAGAGAGACCTTCGCACATTATTTCCATCGCCTTCAAAGCTTCCACCTCTGGTCTTCCTGCAATCGTATCCGCTAAATCAACGACTTCCAAAGTACCCTTCAAGTTTTCAAACGCTTTCTTGGCAACTTTAGCGGCATCAATCCCCCAACTCTTCGTCGATAATCGCACAAACTTGAACGAGGCGTTCGGTTGCAACAACGGCGCGAGCACTTCTTCCGCTCTCGGACCGGTGTAAAACTCCCTGTCCGTAGAATCTAGAGCGACATCAAAATGGTCTTTATCTTGCACCGCTTTTGACGACACTACTTCTGAGGTTGACGCCCCGCCGCCTTTACCACCGGCGCTGTCAGCTCGTCTCAAGCACTCCTCCTTCATCAACTCCGCTGCTTTGGAGATGTATAAGGACATGGACTCCTTCATCGGTCGATCCCCAGAAACACCTTCTTTGTGATGAACTTCCACCGTCGTCGTCGATGCAACATCAGCCACGCCGAAAGCTTTCTTCTCGATGTTTTCGCACACTTCTCGAGCGTTTGCGATGCTATCGCCGAAGCAGTGAAACCCAATCGCGCTCAAGTTATCGGTCATTCTATCGATCAAATCTTGTCTCTGTTCTTGCGGGATGCGAAACACCATTTTCTTCTTCTTCTTCTTCTTCTTGGGATGATGCTCTGCGCGCTATGAATGCTCTATAGGACTCGAAGTCACTACTGGGGAGATCTGTGTCGTGCTGCTGTAACGAAGCTTTTCTTCTTCTTTTCGTGTATCAAACAACAAAAGAGAGGAAGAGGAGTAGAGAGGAGGAGGACTTTTCTTTCCAAAATGTGGAAAAGTTTTGGAAAAGGGCGAGAAGAAAATTACGAGGTATTTAGGTTTCAGCCATTTTTCTCTTTTCGTCGGGAGGGGTCTCTTGCTTGGTTGCCTTCAAAAATTATGCACTCGCACCATCATCATCATCATCCGGCAATGGGAGTAGGCGTGGGAGGAGACAGACCACCACCACAATCACCGCCACTCTCCCAACCAACGCAACCACCGGTTTCTTCTTCCTCCTCTTCTTCTTCGCTCTCGGATTTATACTCCGTCGCTCGACGAATATCGTTCGAATTACAGGAAGGATTAATTCGTTTGGAACGTTTGGAAGGCAAAGGGCACGGAGGAAATGCGACTTTACAAGAAGCTCGAGAGCAGAGGAACAAGCTGCAAGAGATGACTCGAATCTCCCAACAGATGGAATCGCAGTTTCGAGTGTTAATCGTGAAGGAGAATCCATCGAAAAGAGACACGTGGAAAAGGAAAGTGAGTCAAATTTCCGAGGAGTGCGACCAGTTTCGAGTAGCGTTGGACCGGTTCGGTTCGCGAGAATCGAGGAGAATGCAAGAGGAACAAGAGAGAGAGGAGTTGATGCGAAGAATAAGCGGTGGAGGGAACATGAATAACGGAGGTGGCGACGTGACGTTGAATATGGGTTCGAGTTACGATGCCGAAGCTTCCGCGGGAATGTCTATGCGCCGAAGCGGTCAGATGGTGGACGACTTGTTAGACTCGGGGGCGAACATTTTAGGAAGTTTGCACGAACAAAAGGATAGATTAAAATCCGCGCGAAGAAAAGTGTTGAGCGTGTTAGATACTTTAGGCGTTTCTCAATCTGTGTTGAAAGTTATCGATAGACGGCAACGGATGGATGCAATCATCGTTTACGGAGGAATGTTCTTCATCACCTTCTTCATATTCGTGTTTTGGTGGTTCACGCGGAGATAGGCGAATAGAGGAATGTTTTTAGTCTGCACATCTAGTCTCAGAGCAGTAGCAATAATTTCTTTAGCTATGTTTAGCATGTTGTACATTTAGTTTACAATATTTACGCGCGGTTCTAAACTAATGCTATTTTATTTATAATACATTTGGAAAAACTCTTCGATGTTCCACGTGTATGAATTTGGCTCGAGAAGATTCTCAACTAGCGCATCCTGTATCGAGTTCTTAATCCATACATCAACCCCTGGAAGTTCAGCGATATTACCCATTCTTCCGCTTACGCCTTCAGGGATGATCTTGAGTTTCGTCTCTGGTAAATCCGCGAATGATGTTTTCAGCAAACCCGCGTACGGTGGTTTATCGATGAGCAGAACGCTCGTGCGTAATAATAGATTGGTCGCATCAAGTTCAACTGCGAGTTTCAACGGAATCTTCAATTGCGCGAGCTTTGAATGAATAGTCATATTGAATGCAATATCTGAGAGCTCCACGCCTAACTCCAACATAACGCCTTCAAAAACTTTCCTCGAGCGAAGGACTTTCACGTTTCGGCAGCTCGGCGGCTTGTGATTCATTTCAAACGAAGCTAAATGAATAGATTCGAGAACAGATGGTTTTGCGGTGGAGAGCTTGTCCGAAAGTAAGTTTCCAGCCAGCGAAGAAAGCCAATTTCGAAGGAAACCATCCCAACACGCCGCTATCGTCGAGTTCATCCACAAAACGTCCGCTACAGCTTGCCCATTGTTGAGCACGCTTGCGGATCCGCTCGAAAGACTACCGCCTCGAGAGGCCGTATTGGCAGCGACGGTTGCTGTTGCAAATTGTAACTGCTCCAAATCATCCTGAACTTTTGCTAATTTCGATTGTAGATCCAGCGCTTTTTTCTCCGCGAGAGCTCTCAAATTCTCTTCTGATCGCACTCGAGCGTAACAGACGAGGACAACGCACAGTAACCAAAAAGTAAAACCCATCAACTTCACGAGTATTGCAGCAACGGTGACAAAAATCATAATGTGAGCAGAAAGCGAGTGTGATGCGAAGCCAGGAGCGAGCTCTGCGACCATCGTGCTGTATTTTGTCGACATTGCCGCCATATTTGTAAAAGAGTCCTGGATGTTAGATACGAAAGAGAGCGACGACAAAGATGACCAGTTCATCTTTTTCCTCGATTGAGAGACTTTTGTCGCGTTCAGCTTCATCGGTTCTATCTTTCCTCTCTCTACCTTCTTTACGTTTATTGTGACGTTCGGGGTTTGAATTGCCGCTGTTGGCGTTGTTGTTGTTGTTCTGTGCTTTACTTGAACTTGTCCGATTTCTCCCCAAGCCTGCCATTCGTCAACTTTTTCCCAACTTCCCATCGTTTCTAGTTCATTTATATTGTTTTTGTTGCTCTTGCGCGTACTATTGCTCTTACTTTCTCCCATTTTATCGTGATGAATCGGCTGGTCCTTTGGCTTTGGAGCGACAACTTCTACCAGCTCGTTAGCGAACTCGCTCAAATCTCGCAAGAAAACATTTTCATTCTTCTTATTACTCGTTGTATTCTTCTCTAGCTGCTGTTGTTGGTTGTTTCTGCTCATATCTCTTCTTAAATCTTCATACTCACCATCATCATCGTTGTCATCAAAGCCTCTAAAGTCCTCCTCCTTCATGCTATCCACGTTAGTTCTCGTCATATTTATCTTCTTTCCAACTAACGAAACGGGAGGCACCCCAGGCACCCCTCCACCCAAGACTATTCTTCTCGGTTCGTTCGCATTCTGCTGCTGCTCTCCGCTTATGTTTCTCTCACCATTCCTTACATTCATCCCCTTCATCGTCGAAGCGGTACTAGCACCGGTGAAATCGTTTCTCTTCGTAAAAGTCGTAGAGGTTGTTAAAGAGGAGGAGGAGGAGGAGTAAATCTTCTTTGCCTTTTTATTCATCTCCGTTCTGAGTTTCATCTTCAACATGGCGATCGTCGCAGACTCCTCCATTTTTAACTCGATAGTTTCGCCCGTATTTTCTACGCGGCAGATGCATTTGGTCACCCACCATTCCATTTCGCCATCGTTGTTGTTATTATTCTTATTCGTTTTCTTCTCGACGAATTGGACGTCTAATCCTTCGTTTTTCCCGACAGTAATTGCGAACTCTAACGCGGAGTGTTCGTCGTCAACGAGATCATCGTCCGCGCTTTTATGTTGCTGTTTAAGCTTCTGAAGCGAAACGTTGTCGCGAAGAAAAACCATACTCACTTTAAGCGAGTGTGAATCTCCTTCTTTTGCGCGTGCTTCTTTTTGGGGGAAGAACAATTGAATTGAATTAATCACCTAAAAAACTAAATACAAAAAACTTCATTCGCATCGAGGCTTTTTACTCTCTCTGTTCTCGCTATCATCATCATCATCTCCATCGTCGCCGTTTCTCTTTTCTTCTATATCTACTTCTATTTTTTCTTCTCCAGTCGCTTTGACATCGCTTATTCTGCTATTGTTCTTCTTATTCTTTCGCACGTGCGTGCCGCTTAAGATGTACCCGCCGCTGTTTGCCTCGGTCGTCATAACCGGATGCGTTCTCCCTGGCAACACTTGATGATCCCTCAGAAATGGCTCAGAGATAGTCATTGAAACAGCAAGACCTCCTTTTCGCAAAACATGCATGGCATCGGCTAAAGGCTGGAGGGTCATGCTCCACACGATGAAAGGCGTTGAGTTTGCGCAAAACTCCAATAATTGTGGTAGGGTTGTTTTCGGATCCAACTGCGGGTGCGCGAGTATCAAAGAGGTGAACTTTTCCTGTCTGATAAAATACTCCACGTCTGCTTTTGTAGCTTTTGAATGCTTTTTCTTGCTCGGAATGCTATCGTTACCATTGTTGTTGTTATTATTATTATTATTATTATTGTTTTTGTTGTTCGCAGTGGCATCTTTTCCATCTTTCCCATCTTCCTCTCTTTCTTTCAATTCCAAACCATTCTCGAGTTCCTCCTCCCATTTTTTCTTTTCTTTCGCCAACTCTCTCAAACTTATAGTCATAATCACGCTTCTTTCTTCTTCTGTTAAATTCATCTGTTTAATTGTTTCCATCGAACTCGGATGCTCCCCTACGTACCCGGCGCACGCGATGCCTTTCCCTCCCATTCTCGTCGCCGCCGCTCCAACTATGACCCCTCCGCAATCCTCCACAATCAGCGGCTGCGAATTTGCCATAACGTTCCCTAAATTCATCATCAATCCTAGTATATCAAATCTTAAGCTATTCGTAATTTGTGGTGACTTGTAAAAATACGCCTCGCAGACGTACCTCGGCGACGGCCACCGCGCGATGATTTTCGTCAAGTGTTTCTTCATTTTTTTCATCTTGTACTTTTCCTGCGCGAACGCGGTTTTTTGGCTAAACGTCGCTGAATTTGCAACGAGCTCATCCACGATGGCCTGTCCGGAAACTCCAGACTGTTGCATTCTTTGTATCTCTTTATCGCTCAACTTTTGCGCCTTCCCGTTCAAGTCGTCGTAGGCTTTATTCGACCTCTCGTCTTCGACTGGAATTTGTGCGTCTATTTCATCCTCTTCCAACATCTCCACGCCGACGTGTTCTAATACCCCTTTCTGATCGACTTCAAACAGAGAACCAAAGGGAATAGAATTCAAGAGCGGGTCTAATTTCACGTTCTTATGTTTCCCGACCGCGCACGTTTTCTTCGGTTTCAAGTTCACAAATTGCCACCGGCTGTTGTTCATGTGAAGTAAAACGACATCGTTCTCTTTCATTATTTTATTAGAAGTTTGAGAAGAAGAATGAAGGAGATGGTCTGGGATTCTCACCATCGCCTCCTCGTTGTTGTCTTTATTCTCCTCTTTCGCATTGTCTGTTTCCATCGTCATCCTTCTCGAGAAAAAAAGAGATGAAGAGAGTTTATGATGCGTTCATAGAGTTTACCCAGCAAGAGAAAATGAGGAAGATGTGGGGTTGCGGCAGAGAAAAAGGAGAGAACTCTTGTGTAAAAAAAACCGATCCCCTGCATTTGTGTACACACTTTACATTAAAAACACTTTACAAACACAAAGAAAGAAAAACCGCCGCCCTCACCTCGCGACTTTGCGCTTTGGGGTGAAATACAACGAATAAGTTAAGATTCGTTTTTAGAAGAGGAAGCATCGGTTGGTGGTTATATAGAGAGGAAAAAGAAGAAGAGGAAGAAGAAGAATTATTTTAAGAAGAAGAATGTTGAAAGCAGCGACTGAGAGTTTGAAAGGCGTGGCTGGGGGTGATGGGAACGAACCTCAGAAGAAACGAGGCCCGTACGGCCCTAGGAAACCGAGAGACCCGAACGCGCCGCCTCCAAAACCGAAACAGCCTAAGGCGAGGAGAGATTTGATAACGGTGGTGCCTAGACCGATATTACGGAAAGGCGAAGAGGAGGTGGATGAACAAGAGTTGGAGAAAGGAGGAGGAGGAGGAGGAGGAGGAGGAGGAGGTAAAAAGATGACGGCGAAGATGAAGGCGAAAGAAAAAGCAGAAAAGCAAGCGGAGAAGGACGGAGACGAGCAAGAATACGACGCCAGAGGAGGGATGGGAGCGAAGAGGAAACGAGGGATGTTTGCGAGAGACTTGAGATATATGATGTACGGTTTCGGCGACGTTCGCGACCCGAACAACGAAACCGTCGCTTTAGTTGAAGATTTAATGGTAGACTTCATCACCAACGTCGCGCATCAAGCCATGGAGTGCGCGGAAAGAAGAGGCGGTCGCTTTTCCAACGAAGACTTGTTGTACGTGATTAGAAACGACGAGAAAAAATTGAGAAGAGTCGAGGAGTTGATGGAAATGAACGAGTATTTGAAAGAAGCGAGGAAGAATTTTGACTTAGCTGATCCGAACGTGGTGGAGAAAACGGCCGAGGAAAAAGAGGAGTGATGATGTGTTCACATCATCATCATCATCATCTGTAGATAGAAAGAGAAATCATCCGTTTTAGATTTTTGTTTTGTACAACTGTGTATCATCATCATCATCACAAAGTTTTCGTGTACGAGAAGGAATAATATGCAAAGCACCCCCTTTTTTGTTCTCCTTAAATTTCCTCACAAAACATTCTCCTCCAAAAAAAAAATGCGGGGGGGAAGAGAAGATGTCCTTTTGACATCATCATCATCATCAACATCGCCCGATGATGAGAAGGAAGATTCTGGTACCACAGAAGAAGAAGGCAAAATGACTGCTGCCACGAACCACGCGAAGATGCGAGAACCAGCAGAGGAGGAAAAACAAGGAGAACATAATGAAGAGGAAGAGAAAGTCATGTCAGTAAAAGTTGCGGTGATGGTCCGACCAATGCTTGAGGAAGAACTCGTGGACGGTAACGACATTGCGATATTCGCGGACGAAGAGAAGCAAAGCATATCCTGCGCAACATCCGACCACACGTTCACGTACGACCACGTGTATAGCGGAGAAGATAAGAAGTCTGAAAAGAAATTATACGATAACTGCGTTGAACCGCTTGTTTCTGGTTTACTTAACGGTTTGAACGGTACGGTATTGGCGTATGGGCAAACCGGAAGCGGGAAGACGTATACGATGGGAACGAGCGCGGGGGCTACGTTTGGGGTCGTGCCCAGAGTCGTTAGAGCCTTGTTCGAGGAGAAGGATAAAATTACAGAGAGTGGAAGTACAGATACGATTTCCATTCGCGTTGGCTTCGTAGAGATTCATAAGGAAGAGATTCGGGATTTACTCTCCTCTTCGTCGACGGCCTCAAAGAAACTGGTACAAACTGTCATCACGTTACGTGAGAATGCCAACGGAGGGATATGCTTAAATGGAGCGAGCGAAATTGAGGTGAAAGATGAAAGCGAAATGGCCGAGTTGCTTTCGTCAGGAGCGAAAACGCGAGCGACTGGTTCGACGAACATGAACAAGACGTCGAGCCGAAGTCACGCAATTTTCACAATCTATCTCGAACGAAGGAGCACATCACCGGAGTCGTCGAGCGAAGTCACGTTGGCAAAGTTGCACTTGGTCGATCTTGCTGGGTCTGAAAGGCAAAAGCGAACGAAAGCAGAAGGAAAGAGGTTACAAGAGGGTATCGATATTAATAAAGGACTATTAGCGCTCGGAAACGTGATTTCGGCTTTGGGCGATGACACGCGTCGAGCCGCGAATGGACACGTCCCATACCGAGACTCGAAGTTAACGCGCGTGTTGCAAGACTCATTGGGAGGGAATTCGCAAACTGTCTTTATTGCTTGCGCGTCTCCAGCAGATTCAAATGCTGAAGAAACACTCAATACTTTGAAATACGCGAACCGTGCTCGCAATATTAAAAATATGGTGCGTGAGAATAAAGAAGAAGCGTCGACAGCTGAACTTTCCCGGTGTAAAGCACAACTTGCAGCGATGCGGTCGCAAGTTATCGCGTTAACGCAAGCTTTGAATAAAGCAAAAGGTGGCGATGGCGAAGTAAAAGAGGACGAAGTAGTTGTAGTTTCTGATGAACTTTCTGGGAAACTCGCCGCGTCGGAAAGAGAAGTTCGAAGGTTAAAAGCAGAACTCGCCTTTGCCGAAGAAGCTCAGCAAGAAGCATCGGAGAAAGAGTTACTGGCAATTACTGAAAGAGATGCCCTGAGAGTGGCTTTGGAGAAAGCTGGAGGTATCGATCCAACGACAGCAGGTTGTATAAGCAAAGAAGCCGAGGACGACGATACTGGAATTTTCCGTGGGTACAACGCGACCATTCAAGCACTGCGAGCGGAAGTGAAGATTTTGAGACGACAGGTAAAACGCAATTTAGAAAGCGAGGATGAAGAATACAAAACACAATGCATCTCAGAGCGCGTCGACGAGGAGGGAGAGGAGGAGGAGGAGGAGGACATCGACAACGACTACGACGAGGAAGAGCAAAATCAAAACGAGCTTGACTCTGTTGAAAAGACTTTGCGGATGAAAGAGAAGCGGATGTTAGAACTCGCAAAGAAAGCTGGAACAAACAGCAGCGCGGACGAGTTGCGAAAACGTTACGAAGAGTTAGTAGAAGAAGTTGAAAATGAAAGAAAGTTGCTTGTGGAGGAGCGAGAGCGCGTTCATCAAGCGGTTCTGAAAGCGAAATCTACCGGTGGTCAAGTGTTGCAGAAAAGAGTCGAGAAAGAGCAAGGTGGGAAGTTAAAAGAATTGGAGATGAAGCTTCAAGGATTACAAAAGCAGTTGAAGTCGCATAAAGAGACGCTTCGGGCGAAAGAGCAATCTGATATGATGCAAAAGCAGCTGAAAAACGATATTTTGCAGCTGAAACGGTCTCGCGTCGAGTTGGTTCGAAAGATGGAAGAAAAGACAAAGGAGCGCATAGCAAAACAGCGAGAAACCGAAAAAGCGCTGATGCAGGCAAAGAAAGAAGGATTGAAAATGCAGCGCGAAGCTCAAAAGTTCAAGAACCAGTCCGAAAAGCAGTCGTTGGTGTTGAAAAGACGAACGGAAGAAGCGCAGGCTGTGAAGAAAAGATTAAACGACCTTCAGATGAAAGGAAGAATACAATCACACACGGCCTCCAGTTTAGCTAACGTCCGATCTCCGATACGGAAGAACAACACAAATGCTCCTGCAAATGATTTAATCAAATCTGCGTCATTGAGCACTCGTCGCAAATGGGTCGATGCGGAAATTAAAACCGCTGCTACCCGACTAGCAATGCGTGAGAAACTTGACGAACTCTACGCACTTCGAGCGAAGGGAGACACGACTGTATCGAACGAATTAATCGCTGAAATCAACGAAAAAGTCACGCGAGCGGATGAAATAGAAGACAAAACTGGCGGTGTAGCACGGCGTTGGGCTGGCGTTAGAGCTCTCGGTGAAGCTCGGCAGCTGCTCCAGCTTGTTTTCAACGCTGCTGTCAAGGCGGAGAAAAAATCTCTGAAAATCGAGGATGTTTCTGCAAATGAAACGCATAGCTCTCTGGACACACATGTTAATGGTAAAACAGAAAAAGATTCTAGAAGAGGAGGAGGAGAAGAAGAAGAAGTGATGATTAACGAGGAGTTGTATAAAGATGTCCCAGCATTGGAAGACACTACTCCTCAGCGTCGCAAATTTGTGGGCACGGAAAAATCTCCTGCATCTCAACAGTATATTTCTTCCGCCGAAGATAGCGACGGTGAAGAGGAAATAGAATCGACTGAAAATGACGATCCAGACTATACGCCCGAAACGCCTGAGAGGACATTATTGAAGGAAAATAGCGTCGGTTTCGCGACGCCTTTGAATTACGTCTTTCGGAAAGCTGCGACTTTTTTTGGTCGTGGAGCAGATGCGAGAGAGCCGCTTCAAGAGAATAATAACATATAGATGCAGAAATATTACGTTAGGAATCATTAAGAATACTGTTCGTTGGATATTGAATACTAACCTAAGAGTATTCGATATAGAAAAACTACTTCTGTGCTTCTTCTTTTTCTTTTTCTTCTCCACCCAAAGCTGATTTTTCAGGCGCTTCTTCATCTGTGTGTTTCTTCTTTTTCTTCCGGTTGCGCTTCTTTTTCTTTTTCTTCTTCTCTCCATCAGGGGCACCTAACCCCTCAGTAAAGAGAGCTCTTTTAGCATCTATTTCCTCCTCGTGCGTTGGAAATTTTTCCAACACAGAGAGAGCTCGCTTCATTCGTTCGATGACTGCATTCGCCCCGTCTCTCACTCTGTCGCGATGCTTTGCCTCCATCTTCTCCAGATATTTCAGAAACAAATCATAGACTTCATCCTTCATTAAAGGGTCAAACGATGCATTCCTTACGCACCATTCGTGTTCCTGATTTAAAAACGTCCAGTTTATGTCCTCCTTTAACTTTCCATTCAAGTATTCTCTCGCCCCGTGGTTACCTTGCTTCATGTTGGTCTCTATCGCCTTTGGGTAAGAACATCGGAAGCATTTATCTTTTTGCTTCCGATAGTTGTGCGCACCGCATTTTCTGCACGTCCAGTCACCAAAAGACCACTTTGTTGTACCGTTCACTGCTGTTTCTGTCGAAGGAATAATCTTAGCTTTCTTAGCTACGTTGCCGTCCTGGCCAGCTTCCTTGGTGGCGAGTGCTTCGCGTTCTCTTTTTCGCGCTTTCTTGGACTTCTTCTTTTTCTTCTTCTCCAGTCCCCTCTCAATCTGTTCTGGGGTTTGCTGCCTTTTCACCTTCTTCTTGCTGTGATGATGTTCGTGTTGTTGCTGTTGCTGTTGTTGTCGAGACTGTTGAATTTCATCGAGCTTCCTTTTCTCCTTTGCCGCGATTTCGCCCATAGTCGGCGTTGGCGTCACCGTTTTCTCTTTCGAAGAAGCATCCTTTCCTTTCTTGGAGGACTGTTTTTCATTCGTCGCCGGCAGTGGCTTCTTCGCATCTGCATTTTTCTTCTTCTCGTCCTTCGATGATGGAGTTTTAGCATCACCGTCGCTCTTCTTCTTCTTGTTCTTTTCCTCTGCTTCTTTTTTCTTCCCGTCCTCAACTTTATTCGATATTGCAGCTTCAGCCTTTTTCTTCGTCGGTGTTTTCCGCTTCGAAACCGGAGTTAAGGGTAATTCGGCTAAATCCTTATCCCCACCTCCGCTCAATCGAGAAGAACGGCGCGTACCAACCTGTCGTGTGTGTGTGTGTGTGCGCATTCAAGAAGAGCAAATTTGTCAGTTTCCGGCGGCGGCTGGTGGATGATGATGATGAGAAAAAAACTCGCGCGCTGACTGAGCACACGATGATCAATACTAACAGCGAATAATGGCTCCAAGAATAGTGAGAAGAAGAAAAAGAAGAAGATAGGAAATTTGTACTCACCATGATGACGCGATGTTGTGTTAATTTGACGACAGTGTTTTTTATCGGGAAAAGGTTGTGTGGAACAAACAAGAAAGCAGTTTGGAGTTGTTTGCTTGTTTTCGATAAACCAAAAAAAAGAGAAAGAGCTCATCAATCTCCCCACTCTCCACACACACACACACACACACACAATGATGACAACATCGACGACGGCAACAAAATCTCTTCACCTGTCCTTTTCCTTTTTCGTGCTGCCGCTGCTGCTCTTGTTGTCGTCTTCATCTTTTCTGTTATTCTCCACGAACGCCTACGATGCGACGAGAAACGAACGTCTCATCGGTTGGCTCGGTGAAGTCAACACGCAAGAAGAAACGAACAGTTCAAAACCGTGGATCGAGGCTTTGAGTTGGGACCCGAGAGCGTTTTTATATCACAACTTTCTGAGCAAAGAAGAGGCGAAACATTTGGTGGATTTAGGCGAACCGAGAGTGACGCGGTCGACGGTCGTTGGTGGGCAAACCGGACGCGTTTCCGATATTCGGACGTCTTTTGGGACGTTCATACCGAAAAAGTACGACGAAGTTTTAGAGAAGATTGAAGACCGGTGCGCGGTGTTTAGTGGGATTCCCGTGGCACACCAAGAGCAAATGCAATTGCTGAGATACCGAGACGGGCAAAAGTATTCGGACCACACGGATGGTTTGATCTCTGAAAATGGCGGAAAGCGCATAGCGACTATTCTGATGTTTCTCCACGAACCGACGGAAGGCGGAGAGACGAGTTTTGTGCTTGGAAATCCGTTAGGGAAAGTGAAAGAGAGAATCGAGAGGACAAAAGATCAGTTTTCCGATTGTGGATACAGGAGTGGTAAAGGATTTGCGGTGAAACCAAAAGTCGGGGACGCTATTTTGTTTTTCAGTTTTAGCGAAGCCGGGATTACGGACAATAATTCCATGCACGCAAGTTGCCCGACGTTAGGGGGGACGAAGTGGACGGCGACAATGTGGATACACGAAAGACCTTTCGATACGGCGACGTGGAGGAAACCAGATTGCAAAGATCTTCACCAGGAATGCGCGAACTGGGCGAACCGAGGCGAGTGTAAAAAGAATCCAATTTACATGTTAGGTAACGAAGTCGTCGGTACTTGTTCGAGGTCGTGCTGTGCAAAGGTTGAAGAGAAAGACATGACGTACACGCAGACGTTATTTTGCAAACCTTGCAAAGACGATAGTACGTGGCAAAGATAATAGAGCAAATAGTAGAGGGAATTCAGAGAATGTAGAATAGAATTGGCGCGTGACGTGTATCATCCTCGCCTGCGCGATTCACCTAAAAAGCCTAAAAGTGGAGGTCTCTCTAAAACTCTCCTCTACATTATTTTTTCACTCGTTCAAACACTTGCTCAAAGCTTCATAATGTCCCTGTCCGTGGAATAAAAGCATTAATTTCGTTTTAGAATCTTTCGTGGTTCCATAATCTTCGTTACCGTAGATACCAATCGAACGAAGTGGCTCCCCGGCCATGGCCATGTGCACCTCGATTGGGCGTTGCAAAACATGCGTTGCGACTAAGATTTCTGGTTCACCTCCCCATGCTCCAGGATATCGCATGTTCGCGCAGTACTCCTCAAAATCACCTTCGACGATCCATTCTAATTCCTCTCTTCTTTTCATTAACTCATTAATCGTTTGTTCTCTCAATGTATCCGCCTCTAACACTTCTCGCTCTGCGCTCAATCGAGCGTTCTCATCTTCTATACCTTTACTCACGACTAACGAACGAAACAAACATCTACCATCACCGGCGATTTTGTGAATGTCGTAAAAATCGTTCGGATTACCGCCTTCTTTGAGAAGCGCGTGCGTGCGACACGGCATCGCGCGTCTTTTCTTTGTGCTCTGTCGATTCGATGATGAATATTGATGAGGTGAATACGCGTTCACAAAAGCAAAAGAAGGCATCATTATCATCGCTCTGTTGTTGTTGTTGTTGTTGTTTTTGTTGTTGTTGTTGTTTCCATATCGCGACCAAGAGGAAGAGAAAGAGGAAGAGGAGGAAGAAGTGGAGGAGGTGGACGTCGTCGACGAAGAGGATGTGAACACCACCGCGGTGAAAAAGACCGCTAAGGGAGACGCGTTCATCGTTGGGAGATGGATAAATGGGTAGAGAGATATTTATTGAGGGGAGAGAGAGTGTGTTGATTTATAATAAGGACTCTCCTTCTAAACTTCATTCAGGTGAAAAATTTAGGTTTGAGACCTCTCTCTCAAAGCCTGTAAAATTTCTCTCTCTCTCTCTGACTTTACGTTCCTTTCAATCTCTTCTTGCTCGACTTGTGATGATGATGCTTTTTATCTTTCTTCTTATCCTTCTTCTTATCCTTATCGTCGTCGCCGTCTTTACTGCTCTTCTCTTTCTTCTTCGCGTCCCACGGGATGTCTTTCATCGAGTCTTTTTGTCTGTGCACGGAGAGGATTTTACCGTCGCCGCGAGCGCTCTTGGCGTCGATGGCGGCGGCCCACTCTCGGTCCGTACCAGCGATGGCGTAACGTTGAAGCTCGGTTTCCTGGAGTAGTTCTTGTTGCTTTTTACGAACTTCGTTGCTCACTTTATCCGCCCTGTTGTATGTGTGTGTGTGTATGAAAGAATTTTTACGATTCGTTAGTTAGTACTCTCTCGCTCGCGAAACGAATAAGAAGAGAGAAAGCATAGAAATGAAATCAAACGGATCAGATCTGTTGAGCTTTATATTTAGCCACATGGTAACTCGACGACTTATAACCCCAAATACATGGTGGCGCCGCCAAGCGTGTGTTTCAGATAAATCCCTTAAAGTTTAATCCATCACCTCCGTTTTGAAATCTCGATGCAGAACGCGAAACGCGAAACAAATAAATATAATAAAAAAAGATACGTACCCTTCTTGCAAATCTTCATCGACACCAATAGCGTGCGGTGTTAAGTTTGGCATGACGTAACTCGGAAGCGCTGCTTCTATTTCCTTGACTCGTCCCAATTTTAATGCCCCGTATATTCTCCGCATAGCTTTGTTAAACAGCGCCATCACTTGTTGTGGAGGCAAATCCAACTGTTTCGAGCTATCGTCCAACGTTCGTTGTTGTAACCCCATGCCTAACAATATCGCTGCTTGCGCGTACGATAGCGTCACTGGTATTCTCTTAGCAAAGTATGCTCGCGTTATCGGTGGAACAAGATCCGTAATGACGTGATGATCTACCAAGGAACTCGAGTATTTCTCCAAACGTCGTAAATCGTGCGGCGATAAAATTTCGTTATCGGTTCGAATAACCGCGTCTCTTCCTGCTCCGCTTTGCTTATCATTATCGTCGTATTGAACCTGCGGGTTTAACACGGATAGTGCCAACGAAGGTGGAAGTTCTCGAAAAGGTGCTCCGAGCAATGAACGGAATCGGACTCTGAAATCGTCCGAAAATGGTGCGAGCCACTCCCCTTCCGGAGCGTCGTCGTCGTTGTCGTCGTTCGCATTGCACACGCGAAGCATTACGCACGAGTGTTCCCCAGTTATATCCGACGGCACTTGACGCACGTAGACTGGTTCATACCCTGATTTTGACCAAAATCGATAGAGCTCAGAGGTCAAACCGAACGCCGTTCCGGTCCAGTGCACTCGCTCGCGTTCCCGTTCGGCTAGATTCACTAAAAGCGGCGGTAAATCTTCTCTCGGTTTTACGGTTTCGCTACTTAATCCACCGTTCATTTTGTTGTGCCCATTTTCTCTATCGTTTTTATCTTTATTTTTCTTACCAATATCCATATTTTCGCGCATATCGATGAGTTTTCCTTCGTAATATTCGTGTAGTAATTCGAGTGCTCTCGTGCCGTATCCTTGCCTCGGCAAATCTGGGTGGACCGCAATCCGAACTATTCTCGCTCCAGTTAAACCAGGAAATGCGTCGTCTTGAAATTGCCCAGAGATTGTCCATGGAATCAAATCACCTGAAGGTGCGCTACCAGCTGCTAACGACGCTCTCGCCGACACTTTCGAGATGGCACCTTCGAGTGCAATTTGCAAGACGCACAAAATCTCCGGCAACGCGTTTGATTGCTCGTTGACAGGTGCTAATAACACGTACAATCTGTGTGCTGGTGCGTCCGACATCAACTGTAAATCGTCTGGTGTATTCTTATAATGCGATGAAACGTACAAAGCCATCATGCGTTTAAGGAACTGCTCCGAAGCTTTGTGCGCGGAGAACAAAGTATCCCTGGAGACTTCGTACAACTCGCACGCTGATGGCGGTGGGATCGTATTAATGAGCGGTGGTAAAGCATCAGCGGCGTCTAAACAGAGGAGTTGATTCAACCACGACTCGATTCGATCTCCTGGAGCGTATCTGCAAGGCTCCGAGAGTTGCACTTCTCGCAGCAACCGACCACTACCTCCTCCTTCTCCTTTATTGCTATTGTTGTTATTATGTTTGTTATTCTTTCCGTGCCTGCCTTGTTGCCCGGAAGAACTCGACGAAGCTTCCCGTCTTAAATTCCCAATTAACTTAATCGACAACGCTCTCCCAGTACCTTCGTAGCCATTAATCGTCGAGCACAAAAAGACTAAATACGGCCCCAATAATGCTTTCACCGTCGGCAAAGGAATCGCCGCAGCTTCATCAATCACCAACAACTCCGCCGTCGCCGCTCTTTCGTGGTGCTGAGGTAATATATACTGAATCGTCTGTCGATGGTTCCTCGTGACGTTAATTCGAACGATTGATTTTCCAAACGCCGGGTTTGACGATTCCACTAAATCGTAATCCAAATGTTCTTTATAGCCGAGCTTATCGAAACCTTTCAATACAAATTCGAAAAATGTCTTCAAGTTCTCCGGCGACGGCGAAGTGACGAAAATGTTCGAGTATCCCATGGCGACTGCGCCGGCAATGGCAATACCCATAGCGGCAGATTTCCCTCGACCTCTCGCCGCAGTCAACGCCACGGTCGAACGCAACGTTTTTTCGCTCGCGGCATCCAAAAATGTCACCACTGCTTTCGCTTGGTCTAATGTTCTACACTGCGAGACTAAAGGCCCAGCCGGCTCGGTTTCTTTCAAGGATTCTTTCAAATCCGTTAAATCCGCGTGTTCCTGCGCTGCTTGCTCGCTCGTCACCGGCGCGATCGATCTAATGTGCGAAGAAATCGGCAAAATATTCAACTCATCGTCCATAATTGCGCACGTTTGACACGCTCCCAAAGACAAAATGAACCGTTCGTTAAATCTCGGGACTACTTTATCGTGAGACTCGGTTCTAAATCTCGCGTGCACGTCCATCGACATCGTGTACAATTGCGTCAAAGACTCTAAATTCGACAACAATAAAACGATAATCCCGCCTCCTTCGACGGTTTCAATCGTTCTCGCCAACAAGTTCGGCGTCAACGCTTCAAAATCTTGTAAAACTGCCATCCCGAACGTATTCCCGAGTACTTTTTGTGTCTCGTGGTAATAACAGTATCGAATCTGCGTGCTCGAAACGAACAAGTTGAACGGATCTTCGTTCTCTTCGTCCATCGCCCCGCTGTTTTGCATCATTTTCACTTGTTTCTGTCGTTTTCTTTTGTTCGAACTCAGGTATAAATCTTTCTTGTAACACCACAACACGCTCGGTCGCGCTTTCACGACTGCTTTGGAAAGCATGTAATGAATGTTGACGATTTGTTCTCTCGCGTTGTCTCCGACGACGACGAATAAAGTTCGCTCGTTCAGTTTCACTCCATTTTCCACGAGCGTTCGAATTCGAGAGTCCACTTTCTTCCTCATTCTTCTTCTTCTTGTTGTTGATATTATTAATACTATTCTCAGTACTCGTTTGTGAGGCGTCTGTCTGCGCTCTTATTATATAGGTGGCGGCTCTGATTTTGGCGATTTGCTTCACACAAGACAAGCAGCTTTTTCACATTATTTTCTCTCCATTGAATAACAAAAATGGGCAAATCATCGAAAGACAAGAGAGACATATACTACAGAAAAGCGAAAGAGGAAGGATGGAGAGCGCGGTCGGCATTTAAGTTGATACAAATAGACGAGAGTTTTCACCTGTTTAAAGAGAACGTGAAAAACGTGGTGGACTTGTGCGCCGCGCCTGGGAGCTGGTCGCAAGTGTTGAGCAGGAAATTGTATTTACCCACGCTGAACGAAAGAGAAAAGAGAGAAGAAGATGTGAATACGACCAATAAGCCGCCGAAAATCGTTGCGGTTGATTTACAACCCATGGCGCCCATCGAAGGTGTCGTCTGCATTCAAGGGGACATTACCAACGTCGATTGCATGAGACAAATAATATCTGAATTTGAAGGCGAGAAAGCAGATTTAATCGTCGGCGATGGCGCGCCAGACGTGACTGGATTGCACGATTTAGACGAGTTCATGCAAGCGCAGTTAATTTTAGCCGGTTTGAAAGTGTGCGCGCACGTGTTAAAGGAAGGAGGGACGTACGTGGCGAAAATATTCCGCGGGAAAGATATCGGGTTGCTGTATAACCAGTTGAAGTGCTTCTTTCCGAAGGTGACGTGCGCGAAACCGAAATCGAGTCGGAATTCAAGCATAGAAGCGTTCGTGGTGTGCGAGAACTATTCGCCTCCGAAAAATTTCCAACCGAACGATTTAAGAGACGTTTTAGAAAAGAAGTTTAGATGGGGGCTCACACAAGACGGCAAAGAGAGATTACCGGACGATTTCGAACGAACAATAGCGGTTCCGTTCGTCGCCTGCGGAGATTTGAGCGGTTACGATGCCGACCAATCGTATTCGCTCAACGAAGAATCGAAGGACGGCAGATACGAGTTTAGCGAGCCCGTCATGCCTCCAATAGCCCCGCCGTATCGCGAAGCTATGATGAAGAATTAGAGAGTAGAAATAGCGCGTGAAGTAGTGTATGATACAAATACTACTTGGAATCTGCACCATGATCTTTCGAGCTCCCGGCGCTCGTTCCAAAACCGCATCCTCCCAAACAAAATACAATTAATTGTTGGTTTAGATTTTCCTCCTTGCGTCAGAATGTCCAGTATCCTTCCTTCTTTGATTCAAACATCCCATCCTGGTCAGATTTTTTGTGCGTTATCACACGGCTCACTTGGAAATCAAACAGACAGACAGACAGACAGACGCGTACATATAATAAATCGATGGATTACTAACAAAATTTTGCGCAGTAAAAGGACGACACACAAGAAGAGTCGCCGTTATTCCGCGCTTAGTATTATACATCAATTCTAATCGAATTATCGAATCAGAAAGAAAGTACGGGTAAAAAACAAAGAGAGTTTAATAATAATCAGAAGAAGAAACAAACGCGCGTGATAAAAGATGATGCTACGAAAATCGTTAGAGTTCGATAACCGATGGGACCCAAGGGCTCCGTTCTCCATTCCTGCGTTCTCTTGGAAATTCATCAGACCCGATCACTCGTTCTCGGAACAAAACTCCGAAGAGGCGCTTCAAGAGAGAGCTGCGAAGGGAAACGTAGTTTTGTTCGAATCAGAAATTGGCCAGAAAAGATTCGATTTTTGCTTGCGAATGTTTGAAGAGGAACGAAGGCAGAATCCAGAGTTAGTGGAGTTGGTGATAACATCTCTGTTGAGAGCTACGGATTGCGACATGAAGACGGCGATACCTCGAATGCAGAATTATTTTGAGTTTTACGTGGAAATATTCGGCGCATTATCGTTCAAGCAGAGTTTGACGAATGATTCGGAGCTACGAGAAATGGTAGAGTCTGGGATAGTACATGTTTTTGAGAACTGCGACGCTAAAGGTAGATGCATGCGCGTTATGCAGTATAACCAGATAAGAACTGGGCTCAATTCGGACGCGTTGCAGATTATAAAAATGTTTCATTACGTTACCATGAGGACGCTAAAGAACTATCCGATGACGCAAAAGAATGGGTTCATAGACGTTTGCGATATGGGTGGGTTATCGTTGGAAAACTTTTCGTTACGGATTACGCGATCGAACCTTTTGATGTCTAGCCGCTTCTTGCCGTGCAAAGTCCATAAGATTTGCTTATTGAGACCATTGTATTTCATGAAGTTTTTATTAAGGGCGGTGAAGCCGTATGCCTTTCCAGGCCCGATGGCGAGGCACGTTCTCATATTGTCGCAAGATCCGAAAGATTTACTTAAGGACCCCGTTTTTTGTCGTCCGGAGATATTGCCGCCTCTATATGGTGGCACGAATACGAATTACAGTTGGCCACTGCGAGTCCGAGGGTGGACGCTGGAGGAAGAGGAGTTGGAGTTTAGTAGCGAGATGGGGAGTTCGTGTAGAAGCGAGAGCAACTTAAATGATGACAACACCAACAGTAGTTACAACACTGGAAGTGAAACCAGCAACTATACCGGTTTTAAGGGCAGTAGCTGCGAGTCTGTCGGATTGTTTAGAAGATTCTTGTAAAAAAGTAAAAGTAGAGCACCCAAGCTCCATAAAAAGAAGTTCCGCCCTCTGTCGAGGAATAAAATTATGTCCATCCCGAACACGGCACATTCCAACGTATTCGTCTACGGCACGCTCAAACGAGAGATGTTCAATCATAAAATACTTGCAGAAGGCGTAAACAGCGGCAAATTTATCGGCGTCGGAGAGACGTCAAAAGCATTCAAGTTTTCTCTTTTGCTTTCAAGTTATGGATTTCCATATCTCATTCAAAACGAAGAAGGAGACGTGTCTTCCTCGAACACGGCCGTGAGAGGCGAAGTATACACCGTAAACGAAGAAAAATTAGCAGAGTTAGACATTTTAGAAAACATAGCGTCGGGTTTGTACAAAAGAAGCGTGATTGAGGTGGAGTTATTGACCGACGAAAACGATGAGAAAATCCCAGTTGAACAGGGAGAAGAAAAGAATATTCTGTTAGCCTTTGCCTACATCGCAGGCGACCAAGAAGACAAGAGTGATTTACCGCGGATAGAAGAGTACACGAAAGAAATTCACGACGAGAAATACGTGCCAAAAGGCTCGCGACCCGGGTTTTGGTAGAAGAAGGAAGTTTATATATAGTGTAAAATAATTGTCATCACCTACCTCGTAGTAGTTTAAAACCGCGTAGAAGAAGAGTACGAGTAAAGTTTGACGAGAGAGGAAAAAAGCATTCGAGAAATCACCTTCTTCGTTTACAATCCTAATATCTGAACATCCTAAACCTACACGCGTATACTATCTCTATCTCCTCTAAAAGTCCTCCTCGTCCTCCTCGTCCTCGTCCTGATGTACAAATCCTGGCATCACGCCGACTTGACATTCCCGCATCATAAACTCTCCGTTGACGTATTTGTGAAACTTATCGAACAACGCGGTGCAGTCGGTCCCAAACGCTTGCAATAAAATCTTCGCCCCGCCCGGGTGGAAGTGAATATACGGCGTTAAATTGTACACTTTCCCCCGAAATCCAATCCAAGCGTCTTCTTCGGTGTTGTGTTGTGCGATTTCTTCTAAAGTAATCACTCTTTTCGAGACATTTATTTTCTTCCCTCCTCCCAAACCGTTCAAGTTGTTGTTTTTGGTCTTTGTTAATCGCATCCAATCCATCTGAGAATATCCAGGCGCTAACTGCACTTTGCCCACTTTCTGTTGTTGCTTTGAAGAAGAGGACGCGTGGGTCCCCGCGCTGACGGGTGCGACGACGACAGGCATCGCCCGTTTGCGCCCGTCTTTGTCCACGTGAGAAACCGTGGCGTTTTTCAACAACCCCCCGTACGAAGAAGAAGAAGGAGATTTTGTCGTGTTGTTGTCGTCTCCACTCGTCGATGTCGTCGTCGTCGTCGGGTTGTTCGCATTACTATTATTATTATTCGGTCTCTGATAGTGGACGTTTGTATTCCTCAGAGGATTATTCGCGTCTCGCGGGGACGACATCACAACAACGTATTTTGGCTCCTCCTCGTGCGCTTCTCAATGGCGCCAGAAACGTCATTTTTTACCTACATACAATGACGACGACGACGACGATTAGTAGTAGTATTCATCATCGTCAGGCTGGTGCTTCTCGCGCCTCGTGTAGCGGACGACGACGACGAGCGCTGCTTTCGTCCTCTTTGTCCTCTTCGTCGCCTTCGCTTCATCTTCATCGTCTTCGTCGTCGTCGCGACAACAACGTTCAGATAACGACGAATGCGACGACATCATCAATCACTGCCGCGCAAAGAGAAAGAAGAAGAAGAAGAGGAAAAACGAAAATAAGAACGCGTTTATCAAAACTATTATCATCATCATCGTCATCATCATCAGAGGATACCGTGGTGAACGCTGTTACGGTGGACAGCGCGAGCAACGAAAGAGGTTGGGGCCCGACCCGAGAGGAAATCGAAACGATAGAAGAAGACTTGGAGTATGATTCTTTAGACCGAGTTGGATGGTTCGAACTCTTATCGTTCGTCAGCGAGTTTACTTCCACGGCTTTAGGGAAAGCGCGATTGTCGTCAAGTGAAGGCGAGAGTTTGATTTCGGAAGTGTATTCGCAGGAAATGTCGGAGTTGCTTCTGGATGAAACAGAATCAGCGATGTACATGGAATCCGTCGCGGGCGTTTCGTTGGATTTTGGCGGGATGCTCACAATCGAGACGAGGAGAAGCGTGCACAAAGCGTCGCAAGGAGCACCATTGGGTGGAGATGAATTGATGGCAGTGGCAAACTTTTTAGAAAACGCGCGGCGATTGAAACTTTCCATCGAAAATGTCTCCCACGAAGACGACGAGACGGGCGAGATTGAGGTACCGAGAGCAATGATGCCGCTGAGAAATATTGCGGTACAAATGGAAACATTTTCTGAGGTGGCGGATATCATTAAATCAAAAGTTGATGACACTGGATCGTTCAAAGATAACGCGAGTCCCGAATTACGCAGGGCGCGAGCGCATCTGTCCGGTAAAGAAACGCAGTTGAAAGAGTTGTTATCAAGGATGCCGGGGAGTGCGGTTTCGTTTCGAGGACGCATGTGTTTAGCGGTTTCGCCAGAGAGTGCTCCCAAGAATGCGCTCGTTTTAGGCACGCAAAGTGGATTAACTCTGATTGAACCTCCATCAGTGGTTAATTTGAACACAGAATTGGCAAAAGCAAAGGACGACGAGGAGTCAGCGATTGATGGTATTAAAAGAGAATTATCGAGAGTCATCATGGAAGTCGCCGAGGAGATTTTACGGTGTTTGGAATTGACGATTGATTTAGACGTTATTGCGGCGCGATGTCGTCATGGACAAGCGTTGAATTCGGTGCGTCCGACGTTTGCAAGAGAATCTGATTTAGAAGACGCCATCGAGGAAATATTGAGAGAGGAAACGGCGAGGAATGAAATGAACGACGGAGAAGGTGAGGAGGGTGAGGACGACGACGAAGAAGAAATTTTAAGCACGAAGAATGCATTCGTTCAAGCCGAACTCGAAATTGCGAAATCAAAAGTCTACCTTCCCGGACTCCGTCAGCCAGTGCTGGCGTCGCAAGCGGTGAAAGCTGCGAAAGATAAACGTCGCGAGGCAGCTGAAAGGGAAAGAAGGAAAGAAGAAGACGATGCGAGTTTGCAACCAAGATTTAAAATCGCCACGAGAGAATCGAAGAAAAAAAAGAGTAAGAAACTCCAGAACGAATTGAATTCTCAAGATGAATTCGATTTCGACGACAACTTTGATTGGCTTTACGACGGCAAAAACGAAAACTCAAGCGACTCGAATCCTTTCAGGGTGAAAGGACCGGTGCCGGTGGACGTTTTCGTGGAGGCGAGAACAAAATGCGTCGTCATTACTGGTCCGAATACGGGTGGTAAAACGGCGGCGATGAAAGCTCTCGGATTGAGTGCATTAATGGCAAGAGCTGGTATGTTTGTACCCGCGGAAAGAGCGCACTTGCCTTGGTTTGACTACGTTTTATGCGACATTGGAGACGACCAAGATTTACTCACGAATTTGAGTACATTCTCAGCGCGCTTGACGACGCAGAAAGCTATTTTGAAGCGTGCTACCCCTCAATCTTTAGTTTTGATCGACGAGGTCGGGACAGGCACATCGCCTTTAGAAGGTGCTGCGATAGCTCGCGCGTTCTTAAAAGCTTTGGCGGGATTACTTCCTCGTCGACTCGGCGTTTCATTGGCGTTTGCGACTACCCATCAAGGCAGTTTGAAAGCGTTGAAGTACGAACACAAAGATTCCGGTGCTTTTGAGAATGCCGCGGTAGAATTCGATGAAGCTGAATTACGTCCAACGTATAGGCTCTTATGGTCTGTTCCTGGTCGTTCAAGAGCTTTACAGATTGCGCAGAGAAACAAGTTAGACGAAGATGTCATCAACTCGGCGAAGGAGGTCATGGGACAAAGTTTCGCAACGCTGGACGATGTCATCGCAGAACTCGAAGGCGCGCGAAAAGATGCAGATAAAGCCGTTGCAAAAGCTATGCAAATGCTGAAAGATGTAGAAAAGCGCATCCCGCAAGCACGAAACGCTGAGCAAAAGGTCTTACGAGTGAAGGAGGACGTAGCGATGAAGCAGGCGACAACCATCGTAAGAATCTCGAGGGAGGCTAAAATTCGCATCCAAGGCGAAGAGCGATTGAAACGACAAGAACTTTCGGCGAATACGAAAAAGTCGATGATTGCGAAAAGTGCCGCCGGAGAATCAGATCGAGAGCGTGAAATTCGTTTAGCTAAAGAGCGCAAAGCAGCCGCCACGAATGGAGAAGCAGGCGCAGAAAAAACTCATCAAGAGTGTACTGAAATGCCCGCGGTTGGAGACCAAGTCATTTTGAAAGCGAGCGGTTTAGCCGGGAAGGTGACGAAAGTTTCTGGCGAAATCGTAACGGTCGCTGCAGGATTTATTGTCGCGGAAGCTAAATTGAACGAGCTGGAGAAGTCGTCATCTTCTACTTCGTCGGTGAAGACGAGCTCTACTCAAACTTTCGCTGGAGTGAAAAAGAAGCCCACTTCGCCTTCGAGAGCCGCTCGAGAATTCGACGCTCTCCTAGGAAACGGCAAAAGTAATGCTTCTTCGAGCGATGGCAGCAGAAGAGTTTCTGGTGAAGATTACGACGTCTGGGATAACGAGCCAAGTAAACTCGCTCAAATAGGAGACTCAGTCCAAATTTTGAAAAACAACTTTAAAGGCAAAGTGGTCGAAGACGAAGACGGCATGTTGACAATCCAAGCCGGTCCGACGCGCATGGTTGCCCCAAGTCATGGCGTTAAAGTTACGAAGAAAGCCAATGTCGGAAGTGAGATGAGCGCGGGAGCTGTTAACGTCCCGAGACCGACAATGAGTAACAAAAAAAAGAAGAAGAAGCAAAGCGCTTTTCCTTCCGGAACAAATATTACAACAAACGCGCCTCCCACGGTGCCACAGAAAGAGGAAGCCTCCATCCAAGATTTGATGAAAAAGTTTGGAAAATAGTAATAGTATGAGCGAAAATAGCAAGATGAATTACATGTAGCCGTGTGTAATAAAAGTAGTATTAATAGTAGATTTGTGTTGAATTTTCAAGTTGGATACCGAGTTCTCTCTTTTTTTTTACTGAGGAGCTCGTCGGTCTTCGTATCTGTTCCCGCCGTCTCCTCCCCTTCTATCTTCGGGGTAGGAACTTCTTCTATCGTCGTAGCCTCTTCTATCATCATAGCGTCTTTTATCATCGTAGCCTCTTTTATCGTCGTATCTTCTTCGATCGTCATGACCTGCTCCAGCTCGTCTATCGTCGTAACCCGCTCCAGCTCGTCGGTCTTCATACCGGCCCCCATACCCGCCTCGGCGGTCATCGTAATCTCTCCCTCCTCCGCGAGAATATCCTCCATCTCGTCTGTCGTGGCCACTGTCGTTCCTTCGATCATGATACCGGTCTCCTCCTCCTCCTCCTCCTCGATTATAGTCGTCTCTCCTATACCCGCCTCCTCGATTATAGTCGTCTCTTCTATATCCACCTCCTCGGTCGCCGCCGCCGCGATGGTATCCTCCCCTATCTCTGGAGTGATACGGCCCTCTCGTATCTGGTTTCTTCTCTTCTGCCATCCCAACGCGAATAATTCTTCCTGCAATCTCTTTCTCGTGCATCGCGTCAATAGCCGCGTCCGCGGATTGTTTTTCCACATATCGAACAAAAGCAAACCCACGCATTCGTTGGGTGTGATGGTTTCTGGGCACATACACATCTCCAATCTCGCCGTACGACGCAAACATGTCCGTAATTTCCTCTTGGGTCAGATCAAACGATAAGTTATCGATTTTCACCGAGTGCAAATTGGAAATATCCGGCGGACCTTTCTTTTCTTCTTGTCTGCCGCCGTGGTCTTCGTTCGAATTTGGTTGTTGGGAATCGTCTTCTCGATTTTGTTGATTCGTCGGTGCGGCGGCTGCTGCAGCTTCAGCTAACCCGCCGTCGTCCACGTCTCCTTCGTTGGTGGTCATTATTCTTCTCACGTTTCTCGAAGATGCGAATGAATGAATTCTTTTACCGAAAAGAGCGCGAGAGATGTGTGTGTGTTTGTGTTTGTGTGTGTGTGTCCAATGCACGCGCACACGATTATTATAATTTTGAAGAAGAAATTGATCTGCTCTTTTTCGAGCACTCGAGATCAAGAGAGACCACAAAATACGCGAAAGAAATCAAGAGAAAAAAAAAACAGACCTTTTCTTCAAACAAAAACACGCGACCGATGACGTTGAGACGACGACAGTCGCATCGTCTTCTCTTCCTCTTCTACTTATTCCTCCTCCTCGTTTCTTTCCTTCTTCTTCCATCGTGTTCAAACGCGCAAGAAGAGGAGGGAAAATGTCCTCTGGACATTGCGAAAATCGATCTGAGCGGGTTAGGAAACGCTTGTAACGCCGACGATCCGGGTACTTTTTTTATATCTCTTTTCTTACATGTTTAAACTTCCATCGCAGAGTTGTGCGCGAAATGCATCGCGTTTCTCGGTCAAGCGATCGTAGACGCGGGGTACACGAGGGAAGAATTGAACGCGTTGCCATTAGATACGTGCGCGACGGAGAATCTGTCGACGTTGTTGGCAAACGGAGCGACGATCGATTCGTTTTTGAAAGTTTCAGCCTGCCCGCGAGACGCCTCCATGTACGAGAACGTTACTTTTCCCGAAGAAGAGGGAGATATTGGAAGGGCGGTTCAAAGTGCCTTTGCGCCCGTCGTTGAGAAAGGAGACGCGGTAGATGCGGCAGAAAAGAAGAAGAAAAAGGGTGTTGATATCGTCGGCCTGTCTGTATCAATGGCCGTTATTGTCGTTTGCTTTGCTGGAATTATTTTGTTCGCGCTACATCGAGACAAGAAAAGACAGAAGCTCAACGCCCTGTATGTGCAAAGAAATCACGATGCAGAGAGAAACGTGCCAGTTGCTGCGCGACCAGTTCGCGAAATTCTATCGTTTCGAAACATTACTTGTCAATTGAAAACCAACGGAGGTGGTGGTGGAGGAGGAGGAGGAGCAAAAATATCTGCCGCCCGACGAACCATAATAAGTGGTATATCCGGGATAGTTTGTGAGGGATCTGTGTGTGCAGTTATGGGACCTTCTGGATCTGGAAAGACCACTTTGGTGAAATCTTTAATTTCTGCCTCGGGTTTCCACGTCGACATCGATTTGAACAAAATTAATCTCTCTGGAAACGCTCACTTTGCCGGTAAAAATAGAATTGGCTACGTGCCGCAACATTCCGATTACCTGCTCAAATTCTTGACGACGAGCGAATCAATTTTATACGCAGCTTCTTTGCGCCTTCCGTGGTATGTTTCAAAACAAACGAAGGAGAATAAAGTAAACGCACTTCTTGACGAACTCTGCCTTGTCGACGTGCGAAATACTCGTGTATCTGATTTAAGCGGCGGTCAGCGAAAAAGGCTATCCATCGCGATGGAGATGGTTATTGATAGCGACTTACTCATCCTAGATGAGCCGACGTCTGGCCTCGATTCGAAAACTGCAGATACGATATTGGAACTGCTAAAAAGTATCGCTTCTCGTGGACGTGCCGTATTATGTACTATCCACGCACCATCGGCGAGATCTCTTTGCGAACAAATTGATACTGTTTTGTTACTTTCTTCGACTGGTGATCGTTTACATTTTGGCTCTGTTTCTCTCGATTTATTAGAGTCCTTACAAATGCCGTGTCCAAAAACTTTTTCGTTACCGGAGTGGTTGTTGGAAATAGCGAGCGACGAAAGAATGTCCAAACAACTTCTTCTCAAAACAACAGAATTTCAAGGAAAAGGAGACACAGAACAAGACAGCAGCTCATCGGAAACCAACGAAACTCTTTTTGTCGTTGATAATCAATCCTCGCACGACTTTTACGAAAAAAGCGAGCGCTCGTTCGTGACGGAGCTATCCGTCCTCTGTTGGCGAGAGTTTTTAGAGGTGAAACGGAACATCTCTCGCTTCATTACGGACTCGGTCACCGCTATTTTGGTTGGAATTCTCATCGGCTTGCTCTATTTGGACGTGCAAAAGAATCTTCGCGGCTTCCAAAATCGGATGGGCAGCATATTTTTCGTCCTCTTTTTTTTCGCTCTTTCGAGCGTATCGTGTTGCGATGCCTTTCTCTCGTCGAGAAACGTCTTCCTGCGAGAGAAAAGAGCGGGGTACTACAGAGCCGAAACGTACTATCTTTCAAAGATGATCGTTGAGATAGTCGTTTTGCGTTGGACGTCGGTCGTTCTAACTTCAATAAGTTACTACTGGCTGATGGGCTTACGCGTGGATCCTGGTGCCTTCTTTGTCTTTTTGAGTTTCGCGTTGTTATTTTCAGCGACATCTACGGCATTAATGAGTTTTATCCAGACGCTCTGCGCATCCACGGCGATCGCAACGCTGGTTGGAATAGTTTGCATTCTACTTTCAAGTCTTTTCGGCGGGTTCCTCATAAATATTCCCACCTTGCCAGGATTTTGTAGATGGATTCGTTGGTTTTCAGCTTTTTTCTACGCGTGGGGCGGAATGCTAGCAAGCGAAATGAACGACGGGAAATACGTGTTCGATGCCGACTTCGATGGGACAGACGTCGCCGTGACTGTGAGCGGGGAAACATATCTAAACGTCGTAGGAGTAGATCCAGCAAATATTGGAAGAGATTTGGTCGCTTTGTGCATCGTAATTGGAGTCTACATGGCTTCTGCGATATTCATGTATCGCCGATTTCAATGAGCGTTTCGAGGCTGGATTTGGGTTCGAGAATACGAGAGATCAAAAAATAAAAAAGGGAAGGAGAGAGTAAAGAGTAAAGCGTACAGTACACACCATTTCGTTCACGCTAGAATACATACAATTACAATGCGACTATTATTGCAACTTGGCTTCTTCTTCTATTTTTCCATCGCATCTTTCACGAGAGGAGCGAAGGCGCAAACGTTGCTACAGGCGTGCCCGCTCGATATCGAGCGCCTCGATTTCACAGGCATCAACGAAACTTGCAGCGATCCGAACGACCGAAATCTCTGCACCAGTTGCCCGTTAACCATCGTACAGAAAATAGTCGACGGCGGCTACTCCGTCGAGGAAATCAACGCGCTGCCCATCGAGCGATGTTTATTGGAAAATCTTCCACAATTGTTAGAAAACGGAGCAACACTGCTCGCTTTCATTGCGCTTCAAAGCTGCGATTTTACCTCCGGCAACTTGGCCACAGACATTCTGAATAACGTCACGTTCCCGCCTCCATTTCCAGGATTACCCACGGAATGGTTACGAAACGAAACGATGCCTTCGTTATCGCCTTCATCTTCCTCCTCGCCCGACGACGGTGGTGGTGACGACCAACAAGACGACGCTTCAGTTGTTGCGAAAACAAACGGACCTCCTTCTTCAGAAGAAGGAGGAAAAGAAGAGGAGGAAAAACTCTCGTCGCCGTCGTCGTCTGCGAGTTCTTCTTCGACGCGCCGAGTGCTCGTCTCCTGCGTCGTTTCCGTCCTCGTCCTTCTCGCCACGACAACGATGACTTAAAACAATGATGCGAATAAAATATAATACTAATACTTTAATCACTCTTCGTCCGTGTATTTTTTTCTCCTCTTTTTCTCCTCTTTCTCTCCTCTGTCTCCTCCGTATCTTCTTCCCCTCATTTTTATTCATATCTCTCTTCTCTCTACTGCTACGAAGAATATGTCAACTTCATCTGGTTTAGTATTACTCTCCTCGCACACCCAAACGACGACGACGAGCGCGCAAAAGCAGCGAAAGAAGATCATCAGTAGCATCTTTAAGGCGAAGAAGAATAAGAACAACCACGCGTGGAGACGACGAGTTGGCCCCGTCTTTGCATTCGCGAAAGAATCATCTGTAGAAGTTGAGTACGCACCAGCCTCATCATCAACGTCAACTTCCTCCTCGTTCTCCTCCTCGTCGTTGAAAAATGCCGGTGTGAAAATTGGTTCATTAGCGGCGTCGTTCATCACGTGCTTGGACGCGCACGCGGCAACTGCGCAGAGTAGTAACCCAGAAATGATCGCTGAAGTTGCCGAAGCGGCGAGCGCGTTGGCGACGTATTCTGTTATTGGACTGACTGTGGCAGCTATCGGCGTCTCCCTCTTCAAATCTTTTGGCTCGTTCGTATTACCCGGACCCAGAGCCTCTGCCTCGCATATTTTAGTCGCGGATGAGTCCTTAGCGGTCTCGTTGAAAGAGCGTTTGTTGGAAGGGCCTCAAAGCACGTTACTGGACCGGTTCGCGAAAGAGGCGTCCGCGTACTCCACGTGCCCTTCAAAATCTAAAGGCGGGGATCTCGGGGAGTTTAAGCCCGGTCAAATGGTTAAAGAATTCGATACGGTGGTGTTTGAAGCGCCTTTGATGGAATTGCAAGGTCCGGTGAAGACGCAATTTGGCTATCACTTGATTTTAGTCACCGACCGAAACGAACCGTCGGCGTAAAAATGCCATCCTGACCGTGACAAAAGAGCTTTAAGTCGCACGCCAAGGACGAGAAGTTTTGGAGAGTGAAAACACGCTCCTCAAAACGTATCGACGAATATAGCAGCCGCATAAACATGTATTATTTAAATTATATTATTATTATTATTATTATCATCTTCCTCCTCCCTTTGTTATTATTGTTCTTTATCCACACGCCAGTTTTTTGTTTTTTTTTCTCGAGGCGAAGCGAAGCGAGAAGCGATTTCTAACCGCTAACTGCTGAGCTTTATCTTCTTTTTACGCCTCGAGACGGCCGCTTTTACTCCACAAAAAATTTTTCCACGCGCTAACGGGAACGTGTGCACTACTTACTCGTCGCGATCTGATTCATCGATTGTCGAGCACACATTTGCATCGCAGAGAATATATTTGTCGCAAATACACGTCTTCGATATCGATTCGTACACACTTTTGATCGTTGTTGTTTAAGCGCGCGCTTCATCTTTCCGTTCGGATTGATTATACCACTTTTAAAGCAACGCTTTAACGAGTCACACTTAGGCGTACGCTTAGATAGAAAACAAAAATGCACGGCGTTTGTCTTCAACAAGGGATGACGCGAACGTCGTCGACGGTCAATTTTACTCAAGCGAGTACTTCTTCATCGTCGAGAAAGACAATCGCGATGCCATTTCCGAGATCGCGAGGCAGAGGAGGGAAGGCTTCAACGACGCGCGACGCCGTGGCTGAGCCATCGCAACAAGAACAAACGTTCCAAAGACGACCGGAAGATGTCGTTCGATCGAATGGGAAAGAGGTTGAACTATTCGCCTTAGAAGCGTGCGTGAAAAGACAGGAGAGCGGCCAGTTGGCTCCGAAAGTGAACGTCGTGCCGTCTATATTAGATCCAGCGTTTGAGCGTTGCCGAGAAGTCACCGCAGAGTACGCGAAGACGTTTTATCTAGGAACAAAATTGATGACGCCGGAGAAACAACGGGCAATTTGGGCGATTTACGTCTGGTGCAGACGTACGGACGAGTTAGTAGACGGGCCGAACGCGTCGCACATTACGCCAGAGGCTTTGGATAGATGGGAGGAGCGCTTGGAGAATATTTTTGCCGGGAAACCGATGGACGTTATCGATGCGACGTTGGCGGATACCGTGAGTAAGTTTCCGGTTGATATCCAACCGTTTCGAGATATGGTTGATGGTATGAGAATGGATTTGGTAAAACCACGGTACGAAACGTTCGATGAGTTGTACGAGTATTGCTATCGCGTGGCTGGTACTGTTGGCTTGATGTCCATGCCGATTATGGGCGTGGATGAAAACTATAAAGGCGACTTACAGTCGGTGTATAAAGCGGCGTTATCGTTGGGATTAGCGAACCAGTTGACGAACATTCTCAGAGATGTTGGAGAAGATGCGAGAGAGCGTAATCGCATTTACGTTCCCTTGGAAGATTTGGCTAAGTTTGGCATCACCGAAGGTGAAGTGTTGACGGGATTGGTACAAAACGGGAAAGTGGACGAACGCTGGGTGAAGTTTATGAAGTTTCAAATCGCGAGGGCGCGAGAGTGCTTTGCTTCCGCGGAAGCCGGCGTAAACTGTTTGAATAAAGACGCGAGATGGCCGGTATGGTCCGCGCTGGACGTATACAGAGATATTTTAGATGCCATCGAGGCGAACGGATACGACAACTTCACGCAAAGAGCGTACGTACCAAAGATGCAAAAGTTTGCGATGTTGCCGACGAGTTTCGCAAAGGCGCAACAAGGGCCGACGGAAGAGCAGCAAAAGGGTCGCTGGAACGAGTAATTAACATCTATGAAAGAGAAAGAATGAGAGTGAAATCAATTAGTAAAGCGAGCGTTTTAAGAAAGAATACAAATTACATTTTTTGTGTTTCGAAATTATACAACTATCCTCTAGCTTTTGGCGCCGGTCGTCCAGCTTTGACTTTTGGCTTCCTCGCTTCTAAAAAGTCTTCGATCGAAATCCCTTCGCATTCGTGACACGTGAATCGTTTCGGCGTCTTCGCTTCATCTTCAATGCCCACGCATCTCGTGTGCATCCAAATCTCGCACCGGTCGCACGCAATCATTCGCTCCCCATCGTCGTCGTTCGTTCCACAATGGCAGTTCACGACCCACTGATCGAGTCCGCCTTGGTAACGGTATTCGCTCTCTAAGTCCGCGCCTTCACCCATAACTTCGGCGTGCGCGTACTGCAACGAATTCTTGTTCAATCTCGTCGAGTCTGGAAGGTTTTCGTACCCTTTAATCGCGGTGACTTTGAATTTTGAGAGGATAACGTATAAATCCGCAAACGCTTTCGTCGCTTCTTTTTTCAACTCGCCCAACGTGCACGGAACCGGAAGCAGAACAATCTCTGGCGGTGGCTTAGACTCGACGCCAAGCTTCCGCCGATTCTTACCCATAATTGCACCACCTAAACCAGAGACTTTTGGTCCTGAATTTGATCTATCGATGATCGCAGTAACGAGTACGCGAGTCGGTTTAAGATTTTTGACATTCGCAGGCACGCTCAAGTGCAACAAGTCGTCGATATCTATGTATGTTTTGACAAATTGTTTCGTATCCAACAATACTCGAGCTGCATTTGTGAGATGTGCACCTTTACACGTAACTCTAATCTTATTCCCGATCTGAACTCGTGCTGGTTTGTAGCTTTCCAGACAGTCTCGATAAACCGCTCTCAAATCCTTATCGACGTCGTACGCAGTAAGCTCTGAGATGGCTTTCGCGTTTGGATTCGAACGAATTTGTGGCGTCACCGGAGCTATCGTCGGCAGTTTTTGTTGACTTTTTCGTTCCACTTTCATCGAAGACGGAGGCGCTAACACTGCCGTTGCAGAACGCGTTTCTCTTTGATTTCTTACTGGTTGTTGGCGAGTCGCTCCTCTTGACGTCGTTCCGTTGCGCAGTACGCGAATGTTATTCAATGGAGATTTCCCTACCACAACTGGTTCAACTGGCGCGTTCGCGTATGGGTTCATAAAGTCGAGCGGAGCCGTATAAGTAGGCGAATTTGGCGATATCGTCGAGTTCGGCATCTCCAACTGATACTCTAACTGAGAATTTATCGGGTTATTCCGTCTTCGCACTTTCGCTCTTGCATCCTTCGCTCCGTTTTTACCGTCCATAATGACAGGATGATCCGCAATCGTCTTTAAGACGTGATCCAAAAGTCCCGTATCTCCAACACCTTTCAGACGCGCAAGGTTTCGAACGTCTTGTCTACCTAACCAGAAGCCTTTATTATCCGCCAAAACCATCACGCATGCATTCGCCGCGACATTGACGCGAGCGAGCGTCCATCTCGTCTGCGCCGCCGGATTCGGATTACTCGAGCGACCTCGTTTCCACTCGACCATTGGTTCGGTTGGAAGAGGTGCTTGCTTGACCATAGGCATTTGTTGTTTCTGTTGCTCTTGGTGACCGTTATGCTGTACTATTGAAGTTGGTGATCTGAGCGTTCGCGCAAACGCAGAAGCTAGACCGGTTCCAGCCATTTTTAGTTTCTTCGCCGCCGAAGCAAAGACCGAGTCGTGGTGCACCGTTTCCTCTCGTTTAATTTCTTCTTCTTCTGCTTCTTCTTCTTCTTCTTTTACTGCTACTTCTATGAACTCTTCCTCGTTCTTAATTTCCGGATAAGCGCGTTTCTTGTTGGATCTCGCCCCGCCCCCTGCTCCATTTTTTGTTTCTTGTTGTTGATGATGATGATGATGATGATGAGAAGAGTGACGCCGGGGAGTCGTTTGGTTCGTTTGAGGTCTATTCTCGGCAACATCTGAAATTCCGGCCAACACGGCGCCTACGCCGTGCGTTGCTAACGTTTCGAACGGCCTGATGCCTTCTTTTACTTCTCTGCGAATATTTCTTTGCAATCGGAGCAAAGCTTTGACTAAATCGCCTAAAGTTTTTGGAATCTCGAGTTCATCATCTTCTTGCTCCTCATCCTCGTCGCCCGTCTTCTTTTCTGCTTCGAGCGTAAGAATATTGACGTATTTATCGATTAAGTGCACCATTGGATCGTCCTCGCCTCCAGTCATGACAAAATCGCTTCTTAAGTTTTTCAACGGGAACGTTCGAAAATCAGCACCTGCTCGTTTATGCGAAGTCACCGTATTTCCAAAGCTACCTTTACCAAACACGTACCCGTACGTCCCGTACCACGTGTTCCCACTACTCGCGGGGTTCAACAATCGATACTCAACTCCGTATTTCTGCGAAACGTCCTCCACGGAAACCTCTCTCGCTCTCAACGTGTAGCAAATATTCTCCCACAAACCCATCAATTGCGATCCGCTCAACACCATCGATCCCGCCTCTCGTCCGTTGATACGTTTTAAGTGTCCACACCCATTTCCGTGAAGTAATCCGTGCAACAAATGCGTCTGATGATCGACAATCGAACATTCTTTATCGATTTCTCCACACACCGTACACACTCTTTCACCTTTCGGCACGGCGCAGCAACACAACTGACAGACTCTTTTCCCGGCCAACTCTGGTTTTCCTCTCGTTTTAAAATCCGTGTGGACGATGAAGTGCCACTGTTTTTTGTTCACCGGGTGATGATGCCACCCGATACATTTACAGCAATCGCAGTGTATGCATTCTTCGTCTTCTTCGACTTCTGTGGACTCTTCGTATATCCGCAAAACTGTCTCGTGCGCCGGTTGGTCTTTCGAAGTCGAAGGCGTCCTCAACACGAGAGTGTACCCCCAAATCCCATCTTCCGTCGCTCGCGCGTCTGGCGTCGCGAGTTTCAGAAACTGTTTAATGTTTAATCGAAACGGACCAAAATATTCCACCTTTCGTTTAATCCAAGGCGTCGGTTCCGCGATATTCACCTTCTTTTTTCTCTCCTCCTCGTCCTCTGTGGTCGTATTCCTAGGCCCCCCACCGCCAGCAGAACTTTGGGTGGTACTTCTCCCGGACCTCATCGAAGCAGCCATAAATCGCTTCCTCTCTCTCTCTCTCTGTGTCTGTGTGTGTGTCCGTGTGTCTCGCGCTCAACCGAGGGTGGTGGGTTCCCCCAGCGCCGCCGAGAGGCACGTCGAATTATACTATATCGAACGTCTGCTGCCCTTTTTTTTTCTGGGTGGAAGACAAAAGGGAGAAAAGCGCTCGCCTCTAAAACTCAATTGAGGTTAACAAAAACACAAAATTCAGCAGCAATTCACAAAGATCGGATATCGATTTTCAATCTTCTGTTGTCTCTTCAAATTGAAGGAAAAAGGGAGAGCAGCCGGGGAGTTTGAGAAGAGGAGGGTGTGTTTGCGCGCGTGTTTATGCGACAACAAAGAGCTCTCGTCGCTCTCTCTCTCTTTGATGATGATGATGCAAAAAAGGGCGTGCAATTGATAACGCAGAGAGAAGAAAGAGGGTTTAGGGATCACATCATTTTTCGACGGCTTCGCTTTTTTTGTGTTTCCACGCAACACAAAAAGAGCAGATATGTTGCTTCTTAACCCACCATCCCGGCCTTTTGGAGGAGGACGCGCGGTGATGACGACGATTGGCAACAGCGCCGGTAGTGCTGCTACTGTTCGAACATCTTCTCGCGTTGTTTTTGCGTCCACGTCTTGTGCGTCTTGTGCGTCTTCTACGTCTTCTCGTCGTCGTCGTCGTTATCATCGGTTGTGGAAAAAAAGTTTAAACGAAAAAGCGTCGACGACGACGGCGGCAAGAAGCGCAAACGGGAAAGGAGAGAGCAATTTATTAAACGCGACGACGAGAGGGTGGATGAGTATTTCTTCGAACGCATTAGAAAGAGGAACTTTTAGAGGAAAGCGACGACAACAACACGCCCCGGTGTCGGCGTCGTCCATCGATGGCGCAGGAGGAGGAGGAGGAAGCAGAGGAGGAAGCAGAGGAGGAGGAAGCAGAGGAGGAGGAGTTGGGAATACACAACAGAACAACAACAAAAACAGAGGAGGAAAAAGCAGCAAAAGAGAGGTGATGAAGAACAAAACGAAAAAAGGACAACACCGGACGCAAGGCGTTTTAATGAGCAGAGGAGGAAAAATTTTTACGAAGAAACGATTACCGGAACCTCTGCGGTTTATGTCTGGAATTTGGGACCGATCGTTCGATGAAGAAAGCGAGGAGGAAGAGGAGGAGGAAAACGGGGACGAGAAGAAAAGAGAAGAGGAGAGAAAGAGGAAACGGTTCGGGTACTTTGGCGCGCTGATATTGCAAATATCCTTGGGCGCGTTTTACTGTTGGTCGTTGTTTTTGGTGCCTTTAGAGTTCTCGTTGAATGTCGGGAGGGCGCAGTTGTCGGCGATATTTTCGTTGGCGACGTTGTTTTTTACGCTGTCTCTGTCGTTCATAGTGCCCTCGTTGATATCGAGGATTCGGCCGAGAACGATGTGTATTTTAGCGACTATATTGGCGACGAGTGGCGTGTTCATGGCGTCGTTTTGTTCGACCGCGATGTCGATTTTTCCTTTATATATCGGGTTTGCCGGTCTATTTGGCATCGCGTGTGGTCTCGGGTACGGGTTATCGCAGCAAATGTCCTCGTTTGCACCGTTTGGACAAGGGTTAGGGACTGGACTAGTCACCTCGGCGAGAGCCTTTGGCGCTTTCGTGTACGCGCCGTTGATTGAAAAGAAGCTGGATTTTTACGGCCCGGACGTTGCGTTGAGGAACTTGTCTTACGCGATTGCCATTTTAGGTACCGTAGCGTCGCTGTGTTTTCACAAAGCATCCATAGATATTCCTCTCGGCTTACGACGAAGAAATAAGTTGGCGGTGACGGATTTAGAAACCTTGCGAAGATTGACCGATTTGCGTCCGCACACGATCAAGATGTGGTTCGTAAACACCCTGGGATGTTTTGCAGGAATCTCAGTCATTTCGCAAGCTGCGGTGTTGTTACTGTCTAGAGGGGACGCCACCGTTTCCGCGAACGTTGCCGCTGGCGTCATGTACGTCTCTTTGGCGACAACTGCCGGAAGAATCATAGGAGGGTCACTTTGCGATCGCTTCAAAGCAAAATCGGTTTTAATATTCGCTCCGTTAATCACCGCCGCAGCTATGTTTTGGGCGAGCAGCACCAGTAGTGCCATCATCGGCTCTGTCATCATGCCACTCTCGGCAATTCGATTCGCGTTACTCGCGACTGGATTATCTTACGGCATTTTACAAACCGCCGTGCCTTGCGAAGTCCGACGGGTCGCCGGCGACGGTGACTTTGCCCGAGCCTACGGTCGCATCTTCACCGGTTTTTGCGTCGCCGGTTTCTTCGGTCCGTACGTCAGCGGGATCTTATTCGATGCGTTCGGAACCTACCGCGTCGCCTTCCAAGTTTCCGGATTAGCCAGTCTTCTCTCCTCCGTAGCCGCGACGACGCTCAAAGGCGAAGCCGCTGTCCTCAGGGAGAAGAGAGCGATGGAATTGAGAGCGGTCGAAGCCGCGGCGAGAAACGATACGAGGTACGTCGATTGCACGAGAACCAAAGAGAACGAGTGGGGGTCCATCGAAACGTAAGGGCAAAGAATGTAATAGTGTATTTGTATACGAGAGTAATAATAGTATCATGTCGCTTGTGATTCTTGTTTTGGTCTGTTTCTTTTCGCAAAAATCAAAGGCACCTCAAAAAAAAACATTCTTCGTCGTTCCCACGACTCAAAGAATACGAAAACTCTCGTCTTCTCTCTCATCCTCTCGCCCGTCCTTTTGTCGTAAAAGAAGAAGAAAAAGATCTCCTTAAAAGAAGAATATAAGAATGGAGGACGACGACCCGTTCGATTTCAAAATCGGCGTGGAGAAAAACGCGCTGAATTCAGGGAAAAAAACCACTACCGAGGCGATGATGAAATCGATGATGATGAAACCGTCGTCGTTTACGTCGTTTGGAGAAGAGGAGAAGAAAACGATGACGATGAACGACGGAGTAAAGGGCATCCCCGAATCGAAAGCCCCGTCGTCCACAAAAACGGATGAGGATCAAAAGAAGAAGAAGAACGATGGTGATGATGATGCGAAAGTAAACGCAACCATCGAGTCTTTCAGCACGGAAACGAAAGTCATCTTGACAACTTTAGGCAAAATTCTCGAACGCTTGGAGGCGTTAGAGTTAGTTGCGTTGAGAAATGCGAAGGAAGTCGCGCGGGTGGAAAACGCTCTGCACGGATTCATCGTCGGACAAGCGAGGAAAGAAAACGGGAAAGAACCGATAACGAGCGCGAATTTGTTCGCGGTAGTTGATTCGTCAGAAGAGGAGGGAGAAGAGGAAGAAGAAGAAGAGAAGATTGAAGAGGAGATTAAAGAGAATATCGTTCTCAGAGCAGGGAGCGGGCGAAGTAGAAGACCGCCGACGCCTGAAGGCGCGCATCATCCTCCGCATTATCCTCCGCATAATCCCCCTCCGCACCATCCTCCTCCTCCTCACGCGCATCATCAGCACCACCAGGATCCTTACGGTCCGCCGTCATTCGCGAGAGGAGGGAGAGGCGGTCCTCCGCATCCGCATCCTCCTCCTCCTCCACACGAGAGAAGCGGGTCTCCCTCGGGGGAGTCCGCCGCCCATTACCCGGGCATCGACCATCATCTTCATCCTCATCCTCATCGGTCGCCTCAGCCACCGCATCACGGCGGTCCTTCCTCGCCACCTCCACACCACGGCCATCCACCTCCGCCTTCACATGTGCAGCACGATCCGTACGGAACGTATCACCCATCTCCTCCTCCTCCTCCCCAAGTTCTCGCGAGCTCGTATCCATCTCCTCCGCCTCCGTCGCCGCCTCAAGTCCAAAACGAAGACATCCCTTTGGACGTCATAGTCGGCGAATTCGCGTCCATGGGATTCACGCGCGACGAAGTCATGACAGTGCTTGGAAAAATGGAAGCTAGGAACGAGCAGAAGGAAATGAATTCGATTCTAGACAAACTCATGGCGGGCGAAGGCAAATTGTAAAAGTAATATCAATAAAACAAACACAACGTCATTAAAGTACAATTTTGCTAACCTCCACTAATATCCTAACTTTTCCGCGTTTGAGCCGAGCTCCTTCTTAACCGCCTCAAAATCTCCAATCTCGTGCTGACGCGTGACCGCGTAACACTTGTGCGTCGTAAACATCCACTCGGCGAATTTATCCGGCGTGTCGTACATTTTCGCATTTTCTCTCAACTGCTTCTCGGATTCGATTTCCCTCTCCTCTCTGGCTATTAAAGTTTCCTTGGACAAACCCGAATCTCTCGTCGAAACGAATCGGATTTGCGTGTCCTCATCACCATTCCCTTCTAAAGGCATCCCCCACACCCACTCAAACGCCGCTTTCACTCGTCTCATGTGAAACTTAGACGTCACCACCTCTACGTTTTTCCACCCCCTCGGAATAGCGTGCACGTACCTGGTAAAATACGCGTTACCGATGGTATCCATGCTCGACGTATCCTTCAAAATCTTCCCGGGATGGACGTCGTGCGTATCGATTAAATATTCTGCCATCATCGTCGATTCGTGATAAATAAATCCTCCTTTTTGTAACGGAGGTGGTTTATGCGGCGTCGCCGATCCGGCTATGCATATGTACGCTTTCTCGTTCGCTTTTTTATGCGCCTCTGCGCAATAGTCCAAACGCTCCAGGACCCACTCGGGAAGCCACAAATTATCTGGAGTAAATCCACCGGCTACGACTACGATTGCATCTAAGGACGACGACGAATTATTGTTCTCGTCGTTGTTGTTGTCCTTGCGTCGTTTACCTCGCATCCATCCTTCCTCCGTCCCGAGAGAAGAAGAAGAAGAATACGAAGATTTTGAAAGATATCGAAAACGAGAGTGATGATGTTTCCCGCAAAAGCTGCTCCTCTTCTTTCCCCCAAAAAACAAAAAGCTTTTCACACCGCTTTTACTGCTCCTATTCCTAGTGTTGGCACAAAATAACGCCGCCGCTGCTGCTCTCGTCGTCGTCATCGTTCTCGTTCTCGTTCTCGTTCTCGTTCTCCTCGTCTCTACAAGCAGAAGAGAAAAAAGAAGAGGCACACACAAACTACTAACGAACTTGATGAAAAATAAAAGCACTCGTGTCTTTTTCTTCGCTTTTTTTGTTCTTTTTTCCTCTTTTCGTTTGCCTCCTTTTGATCGGAAAATTCTCTTCACTCTTTTCTCTCTCTTTTAACTAAAATCAAATATGTTTGCTGCGAGATTGCTGAGATTGTCTTCTCCTTCTAAAAAGACGACGACGACGTCGTGTTCGGCGGCTGCTCGATGCGTGGGAGCAGCAGCGTTTGCGAATACTACTGATAGTCTCAGCGGTGGTTTTGCGAGAACAACAACAGCGCTTCTTCTTCAAAATCATCATCATCATCGGCGTTTTGGGAATTTTGCATTTTTGCCGGCGCATCAGAGGAGTACTTTTTCTTCTTCTTCTTCTTCTTGTAAAACTTCTTCTTCCGCGAGTTTCGAGGAAAAGGGAAACGACGACGACGCGAAACAATACCAATTACGGAAGAATCAAAGAAGAGGAGAGGAGCGTGGTGGTGTTAGTATTGGCGGAAGAGGAAGATTTTTAGGAAGGAGATCGTTCAGTGCGGATGCTGGTTCGTCGTCGTCGTCCGAGGAAAGTGAAGGCGTCGTAACGACCACCTCTTCTTTGTCTTCTTCGTCTGAGAGCGCGCGATTGTCGGCGATTTTGAGAGCGGAGATTAAACACGAGGCAGAATCGTACGAACAGTCGGAAACGGCGAAAGGTGGACCACCGGATGGGTGGACGCTGAGCGAAAGAGAAGGGGATTGCGACGTGTACTTGTCCAAGGAATTTGGCGAAGACGAGGAGATTTTGGTGCACTTTTCCGCCTCGGACGATCCGATGGAAACGGAGTACGGACGAGACGACGATAACGGCGTGGACGATGTCATCGACGAAGGTTTAGGCGACGAGGATATCGAGGAGGAGTTTTCTGTGACTGTTTCGAAGACTGGAAGCGGGAAACAGTTGGAATTTTTTTGCGTCACGGATGGCGAGTTGATTGAGATTCAACACGTTCAATACGAAGGTTTCGAATGGAACGAAGGAGGAGGAGGAGAAGGAGGAACCGGTGGTGGTGATGATGATGCAGAAGGCGAGGGTATTTTATTTGACGAAGAGTTTGACGACAACAACTATCCCGGGCCGCATTTTGAGGACCTGGATAAAGGCGTCCAGGATGCTTTTTTATCGTATTTAGAAGAGAGAGGAATAAACGCGGCGTTGGCGGATTACATCGTCGAGAAGAGAATAGATAAAGAACAGAAAGAGTATACGAGTTGGTTGGAAAAAGTCGCAGACTTTCTCAAATAAGAATAGTAAACGTGTGATGTAATATACTTGTCCTTTTATACAGGCGAGAGGCGCCTCGTTCCGATTCGTTTTCTAAAACTTGTTTGCTATTCGTATTTTTACAATTTTTCGCGAACCATGGCGGTACCGAATAACTCCCACGTTCGCTTTTCATTACCTCGCGTTCGTTTGCGCGCCGGTAAGTACTGTCGAACACATATTTGGATCCAGTTATCCGTGCCGTTGCTCCCATTCAAGAGCGTATGTTTTCTAGTTCTCAGCTGGTGCAACGTCGCCCTATTCGCGCTCAAATCGCACGGGGGCAACCCTCTCAAGAAGTACTTACCTTCCTCTGGCGATACCGTCACGCGCAAAACGCCCGTCGCGTCTTCGACTAATATTTTGAAAACGTACTCCCATTCGTTCGTGACTGGATTTTTCACGCACCACTCCTTCTCGTCTTCCGGCCAGAACTTTTGCGCTCGAACGTATAATCTGTGTCTATTCGGTGCCTCTTTTAAAAGCGCGGATCGAATCGTATCCCATTTCACTTGCGGATGCATAATCATGGTAACGTTTGGTGCATCCACGCCTACGTTTGGCGCCCAATTCGCTACGATATTAGCCTTTTGACGAAACTGAACTTGGTCCAACCACGTCGGATGGCCTTTCGCTTCAACCATCCATTTTGAATTTGCGAAGAAAGCGCCGTTTAACTGCGCTCCGTGAACACCCGCGGTAAGATTTCTTAATTTCACCCACTGCCCTTTCTTTGGCATCTCGTCGCTAAAATCAAAGCCTCGAATGTACACCGGAAACGCCGAGCCGTAGGATACGGCGTCTCCCATTTCTTCGAGCATTCGTCTCGTCGACGGCGGGAAATCCTGGCCTCGTTCGATGACATCTTGCGTTGGATTGATGTCTTGATCTATTGGAAGCCAATACATGGGCCCGAGCGCCTCCGCTTGGTTCGTATCGTCCACGAGCTGCGGAAAATCCGGCGTCGATAAACTCATCGGCGCCGCATCAGAACCGTCCCAAACGAAAATCACTTCCGGATACCCGTCTCTGTACCCAACGTCTAATATCTTCACGTGCAAATCGTAATTTCTTTCTCGCTGAATATCTTGAATCCTTCTGTCGTACTTCCCTAAATACGCAATCTTTGGCATTCCCAAACATTCCGGCGTGTTCTTCCACGCGATTAAATTTTCAATCCTTTGTTGATCCTCGTCCGTAAACGTTATATCATTGGACGATCTCTGCTTCGCACTATCTGCATCCACAATCTGCGCCGGTTCGCCGCTAAACAGAACGAAGTGCGTTTTCGAATACGCGTTCCCGTTCGTAAACTGGCCTATTTTCGCGACGAACTGTATCGTCCCTTCCTCTCTTCCTCCTCCGTAGTGTTGGTTATTTCTACTATTCGGTCGGTAAAACGACACCTCCAACCGATGAAATCGAATCACATCTCCAACCTGCGCTAATATCGGTAAATCTTCCTTCTTATTCGCGAAGCACGCGATTTCAATAAACGGTGGATTCACTCGTTTCATCCCTTTCCTCGGCTTCATCTCGTCCCCGTTATAATCCGAGTTTAACGATTCGTCGAACAGTTTGAGTTTTAAATACGTATCACCACTTCTCGTGATTTGAGGTTGATATTTCTCCGCGACGATGCCGTATACGTGCGCGCGTTGCGTTTTCACGTTCGTTTTCTCCTCGATTTGATATAACTCCGCCAGGGAGAGGTACTCGTACTTCCCTCCCGTCGCTCTCTTCGACGCCATTCTTATTCGATGTTGTTGTCTGTGCACAAACAGGCGTTTGAATTTTGAGACGAAAAGAAGAAGAGAAAAGTGAGGACAAAAAGGACGACGACACAAACAAAAAAAAACGAAAAATCAAAATTTTTTCACGTCGTGCGTCTTCACTTCATTCGAGCGCCAAAAGCAGTGGTGGAAGGGGAACGCGGGGTGAACGCGGGGAGAAAGAGAGAGAAGGAGAGAGACAGACAGAGAGAGACTTTTATTGCGAGTGGTGGTTTTCGACGCTTTCTTTCTTTCTCTCTGAACAACGAGAAGAAGAAGAAGAGAGACAAAAGAAAAGAATACGAGAGAATTTTTAATAACGTTGGACGTTGGAGAGGCACCCGGAAGAGAAAAACGCTGAGGCAGTCAACATCATTTCAGAGAGAGAAAGAGAAACGATGAATACTCACGAAAACAATCAAAACGATACAAACGACCAGCACGAAAGAAGAGAAGAAGAAGACAACAACAGCGAAGAGAAAACGGCGTCGAACACGACGGAAACGCGATCGATTTTTACAGGCTCGAATCACACGTACTCGGACCACTCGAGTTCAGACGAAGATGAAGATTTTGCGTCGGTCGGAGACGAATGCGCGGCACGAAATATTACATCGGCAGAAAACAATAAAGAGTTTGACGGCGAAGAGAGCGATTATTACGAACCGAGAGATTCCTTATCGCAATTTTCTGGGTCGGACAGACACTTGGCGGAAGTTTTAGATCGACAGTTGAGCGCGATGGGCCAATCGTGCGCGGACGAAAACTCGTTAGACCCGGAAGACTTGAAGGCGCCGAGCGTACAAACCGACCCGACGAACCCGAACAACGATATTTTGAATTCAGATATGGATGAAAGCGTGAGTGGAGGCGGGACGCCGAGAGGGATAGAAGCGGAGTTGCGAGATCCCACGAAGTTTACGCTAAAGAATTTAGACACCGGGGCGGAATATTTAGTCGGAGAGGAAGCGGCGAACGCTTTGTTGCACAAGAAGAAGAAAGAAAAAAGCGGCGGCGGCGAGAGGAGGAGCGAAGACAGGGAAAATGCACCAACAGTGACAGACTTAACGACTGGGACAGTCATGTCTGTGGTGGAAATGGAACGGAACGTAGCTATTGAAGCGGTGACGTCGCCGATTTTGAACGAAGTCGAGAGGAGAGAACGGCTGTCGATGAAAGAAGAAGGAGGAGAGCAAAGCGAAGACGACGGTAAGACGAAGAAGAAAGGAACGAGTAGCACAACAGCGGACGTCGTCGGTGATAAAAAATCGACGACAAAACCTAGGAATCCCGGCCGGTGGTTGAAGAAACGATCGACCGAGGCTTGGAATAAAACGAAGGAGGTGAGTAAAATCGCGGCGGAGAAAATCGTAGAGACCAAGTCGCAGTTGCAGCATTCGCTCGAGGATCGCAAACAGGAGAGAAGAGCGCAAGAGGAAGAGAATAGCTCACACCACGCTCAAACTATAGTCAAACCTGGTTGCGAAGAAGTTGGTCAGTACCTCAAAGTGCACGTGAATAGGAAAGGGTTCAAAGATTTCTCAAAAGTTAAAGTGATTCAAAGCGTCAAAGGCCACGAAGGCGCCGTCTGGTGCATGAAGTTTTCGCGAACTGGCAAGTTCTTAGCCACAGCTGGTCAAGATAGAATTGTTCGCGTGTGGACTATACAGTGCATGAAATCAGAAGCGCCGGAAAATGCAGACGAGTCGGAAAATTACCACGAAGACGGCGAGATCAAAACGTGTTCGTTCAAAAAGCGTGGAGAATCGATGTTCAAAGACGTTCCGTTGCGAGCATACGTCGGTCACAAAGGGGACGTGTTAGATCTGTGCTGGTCGCACACGGATTGGTTGCTTTCTTCGAGCATGGATAAAACCGTTCGATTGTGGTACACGACTATGAATGAATGCTTGAGAATTTTCGCGCACCAAGATTTCGTAACTGCGATTGATTTCAACCCGGTGAATGATAAATACTTTGTCTCTGGGAGTTTAGACGGTAAGTTGAGATTATGGAACATTCCCGATCACAGAGTCGTTGACTGGGTGGATATTGGAGAAATGGTTACAGCGGCGTGTTTTCAAAGCGATGGTAAATGCGTAGTCGCCGGATCATATCGGGGGAAGTGTCATTTTTACCAAACCGTCGGCTTCAAGTTTGAGTATCTCACTTTGCTCGACATTCAAAATCGCCGGCAAAGAAATCCGATGGGCAAAAAGGTTACCGGCTTACAATTCTTTCCCGGTGACGATCGCAAGTTACTCGTCGCATCGAACGACTCGCGGTTAAGAATTTATGACGGTTACCAGTTGAAGACAAAGTATAAAGGGCATAAGAATAAGAATTCGCAAATCAAAGCGACGTTTAGCGAACGCGGTGACTTTATAATTTGCGGTTCCGAAACTGAGTACCTTTTTGTTTGGCCGACGGTGAATACTTTCATCCCGAGCGCATTTCATGGCGGATATAAAAAAGACAAACACGCGACGTACGAAACTTTTGCCGCACAAACCGACATCGTTACGACGGCTGTATTCGCCCCAGAAGAAGTCATCATGGCGCGAATGCCAGAAAATGAAAAGAGCGCTTATGTATCGAGAAGAAAGTCCGATCAAGAGGAGATTGAGAGCTTGCGAATACTAGCGGCGAAAGAATTGAGTGAACAAGTAAAACAGTTGCGAATGAACTCCGAGGGAAACGAGAAAAAAGACGATAAAAAGGATACTCCGGCGTCTTCGTCAAATAGCATAAAAGCTCAAGCGTCGAAATGGGCTTTGGAAATCGCCGAGGCCAAAAAAACGTGCGAAGCGAGCTTTCGCAAAGCCGCTGGTCTCGGACAAATAATAGTTACCGCTGGTTACAGCGGTGAAATTAGAATATTCGAAAACTGTGGACCACCTGAGCAGCTGTCGTCGTCTCAGGTTGGGAAGTCTTCAAATAAAGAGTGAATGGACACTGAATTAGAAATAAATCGTCACGCGCTACCAAAAATAACAATGCAAACATGTCGCTAAAACTATCGACTAAAAGTATCTAATCGTCATCCGGTACTAACCCGGTTCTAAATCTAAACCCACCGCTACTATCATTCTCTCGCGTTCTAGGAGTAGGCTCTGCAGACCCTGCGTTTATCCTTCGCATCGCAGCTATGACGTCATCTCTCCCTTCGGATTCCTTTGTGTTCGTATTCATCGTCTTTGCTTGCGGCGCAGATCTTGCGAGGCGAGATTCTAACGCTGCATTTGCAGCCCGTAAACCCATCTCTCGTCGCTCGGCATCTTTCAACTTCACACGAAAGATTGCAGTTTCTTTTTCCATTTCCGCGAGTAACTCGTGAATCGAAGTGATGAGCCGAATTTGCGCCTCGTCGATAACAACTCCGTCCTCTTCTCCATTCTCATCTTCGTCGTCGTTGTCCTCTCCGTCTGAAGTAGCGGCGCTCTCATCGGGATTATTATTGCTACTACCACCCGTATCGCCACTCGCCAATCGAGTTAAAGCATCTATAAGTTCTTTTGTTGTCGCGACTGCTTCGCTCGTTCTCGTCTCGCACACAAAATCTGCTTCGGACGTGGACATTTCGAGAAACTCGTTTTGTTGTTCTGCTTCTGCCGAGCGTAAAGACGAAGACACGTTTTGCTCCTGAGATACGGGTTTAGCTTGCACCTGCTTCAACCAGCTCTGTAACATTTCAACGATGGGAACGTCTCCACTTTCAATCAGCGCTTGGATCGCGTTCGATTGTCCAACGCGTCTTTGCATTTCCCTTCTCTCCTCGTTCATAGCTTCCGCGAGATTTTGATAGTATACCCGATCCTCGTTTGCTACATACAAAGCTCGCTCTAACTCTTTCGATCGCTCCAACGCATCCGTTTGCGTGTTCTCGTACAAGAATAACTTTGACTTGTATTCTAAAACAACTTCCTCCAATTCGACTACTTCTCTCGCTAACTCGTTCGCGCGTTCTCGAGTTTCGATATACCCTCGCCTTGAAGCGTCTCTGTCGTTTGAGATGCTCTGTTGAACGCTCGAGTGTAACATCATCTCGCTCGAAAGCTTGTTCAATTCGTTTTCCAACGCCGTACTTCTATTCTTCGCATTGTTGAACGCGCTCGTTAACGATTCGTTTTCTTCCATCAAACTTTCGATGATCTTTTGGTTTTTATCCATCCCGCGCTTGAGACTTAATTTTTCAGTCGTCAAATCGTCAATCATGTTTTGCAACGAGGTGATTTCGTCTTGCTCGAGCTTGGACATTCCGTTACCCGTACTAATACCACCAAACGGTGTCAGCGTTGAACCTCTGCCGAGCATATCTGAAATCGAAGACTCTCCTCCCATTTGTTCCTTCCTCCGTTTGGATTCTAAAATTCCCCTCTCAAAACTCGAGAGCCGTTGTTCTTCATTTTTATTCTTCTCCCTCTCCAAAAACTTGGAAAAAGAGTACGGCACGTCGTCGGCGTCGTCGTACCCATCCTTCTTCTTCGTCGGGCGGAAAATCGCTTCTAACTCGTCCATCGGCACGTCAATCGTGGCTTTCTTCTGCTTCGTCGGTGGAGCCATTTTCTTCTCCGGAGTCACGAATCGATTCACGTACTCTTCTGGATCGAAACTTTCATCCAACGACGACATCTTCTTTCTATCAATGTCAGCGTCCTCTTGCTCTTCGAAGCCACGCATATTCATCTTTACCGGCGGCGTCGCCTCTTCTTCCATCATACTACCCCCAGCCGCATTGTAACTCTCGTCGAAAGAAAATCGAGGCGGAGGCGGGGACATAAACGCCGCAACGCCTCCTTCTTCTTCTTCTTCCTCCATTCCGCGTCGCGGTTGTTCAGCTGGAGCGGCAGGTTGCATCGGCGATGCGTGCGCGACAATGTCTTCTTCACCCTTAGTATTACCATTACTATATCTTACCGCATCTGGTGCCATCGTAAATGCAAACGTTTCGGTCGTATTCGCTGTTTCTTCTTCTTCTTCGTTTGTCGTCGGCGTCGTCGTAAAAGTCATTTTCATCGAGTCGTCACCTTTTGGTTCATCACCATCTGCAACTAAAAATGGTGGTTTCGACGCCACCCTTTCCCCTAACGCGTTTTGGTGGTCCTCGTTCTTCGCAAAATTCAAACCAGAGATTGAAGAAACGTCCTTCTTCTCCTTCTTCGCCGCTTTCTTCTTTCTGTACGCGTCCAACTGCACCGTTGTCATGATAAGAAGTGAACACAACAAAACTCGTTAATAATTACATCCATCAAAAGAAGAGACGTTTGTGGGAAAAAAAAGAGAGAGAAACGTATGCGCGTACCTTGGCCCGTCCCGCGGCTTTCGCGCTGTTGTTGTTGCTACTCATCGGGCAAAAACGATGTAATGAAGAGAATACTTTCTATTTCAGACAAAACCGCCGCTCATTCTTTTAAATCTGTGATGCGTGCGTTTATGTGTGCGTGTGTGTGTGTGTGTGATGCATTCTTTTCTTTGAAGAATGGGAGACGAATCCCCTACTTCTTTTGCCCCCTCGGAGACAGACAACATCATGACGAACAAAAACAAGAACAAAAACAAGAACGAGAATAACATGAACAACTCGAAAGAAGAAACCGAAGGGAGGGACACGCCTCTCTCTTTATACTCCGCGATCGTCGGAGGGGAAGGGCAGGATTTCGTGGCGACGACGCTGAGCACGAGCGCGCAGGTGTGTGACAGGTTATACACGAGAGCGTTTTAGATTTCATTTCCCCATTTCCCCGGATTTTCAATCGTGTTGTCTCTCTCTTTGCTCTCTCTTTCTCTCTCTTGCGTTGGTACGATGATGATGAGCGTAATAAATTCTGATTTCTTCTTCTTCATCTTCTTCTTTTTATGACGAGAACAGGTCGAAGCGGCGGTGCAAAAAGTCCAATCCTCGTGCGCGTTAAAAAATGCCTCCGGATGCGAACAATACCTCGGCTTGTTGGATCAGTTGGAGATTTCGCGACCGCTGGCGTATAAAAACATCTTGGACGACGCGTCGGAAGAATTACTGACTAGGATTAAAATAGCACCGCAAGGAAATTTATTGAGTTTATTGCAAGCCTCGTTCCCGTTTATCGGCATCGAGGAATTGAAACGGATCCCGTTGACTATTCTCGAAAGATTGAGTCCGGTGCCGGCGAACTATTTGAAACTGATATCGAGGGATTTGAGTATTTTTAGGCAGTGCTCGTTGAAAGTGCAGAGACAGGTGTGGGCGATGGATAAGGGGACGCTGAGGAAAAATTTGTCGAGCGTTTTAGATTCGTACGGAGAGGAGAAGGAGGTTGTGAGGAGACACTCGTCCATCGAGGACGTGCAGTTGGCGCCGTTAGTCCCCGAGGAGGATTGGAGCGCGCCGAGGAAAGAGTCCGAGGAAGACTTGGGTGGCACAGGAAGACAATCGCGCGGAAAACAAGTAGCGACAGCAGTAGGGGCGTCGAAGATAGCGAATAGCAAGAAGAGTAGTAAAGCGAATGCAATGCAAGCAAGGAAAGAGGCGAGTAAGAAAGCGACGACGACGGCAGGGGCGAAGACAACGAGCGCTGCCGCCGCAGCTGTCGCGGACGTAGTCGACAACAAGGACGTGCAACCAAGGCGAATATTGCGGGGGAAATCTCCAGCAATTCATCGTTTACGTAAGGTTGTCGGCGATAACATCACGCTGTATAATGCCGTCGTCCGAGAGATCCGGACGAGGTATGCCAATACCGGGGATCCTTCCACGTGCGCGTTACGCTCGCAATTTCTCATGGCATTTCACGACGACGAGGTGCAAGAATTGTGTGAAATTGATCCCTCACACAGACTCGCGTGGCTCATGGATGCCTGCGTTCGCGACAGGTACTTAGATAATAGAAGATTATTAGAAATGGGGAACATTCTAGACTCTGCGGAGTTAGCCTCGAGGAACGACGTGAAGAATAAAGGCAAGGGGCAACCGCCAAAGAAGAAATTAAAAGTAAAGTTCACGTTTGGTGCTGCCGCGAAACCAACCGTTTCGGAATCAGACGGAGGCGCATCGGCGGTTTCTCGCGTTCAAAAGATTGAGGATGTGGTGGAACCAGCGGAAACGATTTTAGGGGACATGGGAATGATTTTACGAGATCCTCCGGTGTTTCACTTGCTTTTACACGAGACCATGCGCACGTTACAATTCGTGGTGAAAGACGAACGACAACCTAAAACCGATACGAGATTGAAAAAGTTGGCAAAATTTGTTTGTTTAGCGCTTAATTCAAGAGAATTGTTGCAAAAAGGTGATATGGCTGTGGTATCCGCGGTACCTCCTGAGATTTTAGGAACATTTTTCCCGATGCTCGCCGATTTAATGATTGAAAAAATGCTCTCGGAAGATTCCGACGACGAAGATGAGTCAGACGATGAAGAGGCGAAGGAGGTCGACGATGCGGATGATAATGGCTCCGACGAAGCTTCCGACGAAGCTTCCGACGATGAGGACGACGACGAGGATTTGGAAGAAAAGATTGAAAAACTGGCGGAGATGATTACAGAGTCACCGGCAATTCGCAAGTTTGCGCTCATGTACGGAATAATTTGCTTGAAAGCTCCGGATAAAATCTCCTGCAAAGCGGCGAGATTAATGTTTGAATCCGTCGCAAAAGCATCCAAAGACATCGACGTGGTTGATGACAAAGACACCTATCTCATGCTCGCTACGCGAGTGCGCGGTATGTGTAGTGTGAACCTCCCTCAATACAAAACAAAAGGCAAGAGGAAGAAGAAGAAGAAGGAAACGAATGGTTCGCAAAACCCTATGATTCCTTTCAGCTCTTCAAATCAGGTGTGGCGAGCTTGCGTCGGCATTGCTTTGACGAAAGCTTCCATTGGTTCGTACGATATCCACGAAAAAATATTGGACATTCTAGCGGAAGCGTCGAAAAAATCGAGACGAAATAAAATGTCAGCGGAAGAATTAGGCAAAGCTGTCGATAAGGTACTCATCGCGACGAAAAAAACGCGCAGGGTGCAGCGAAAGAAGAGAGAAGCGAGCAAAAATTACACGTGGGAATGCGAGCCGTTACCACCGGGAGCGACGGAGGAGAAGCCAGCAGAGAGCAAAGAAACCATCGCGTTGGCGCTTCGCAAACCTGGCGCTGGTTCTCAATCGCCATTCACCATGGACGATCTTCGAACGAAATATTCTGAATTCATGACGAATTTTGGCATAACCGAAAAAGAAGCGCCAGCCTTGTTCGCCTATTTGTCCAAAAAAGAAAAGATGAAGCGCAGTCGAAGTGGTTTAGGCATGACAAAGACGGGAGACGACGACGATAAGAAGAACGACAATCCCGACTCCGAGGACGAAGAAGAGGACGAAGAAGAGAAGAACAGAGAAGAAGATGGCGATACCATGGATGAAGTTACCGGAGACGACTTCGATAACGAAACTGGAGGAGTTGAAGTCAAAGACGATGGCGCTGGTTTAAAATCTCCCGTGATGGACTATTGAGAGAGAGATTTGATTTGAATCGAATCGATTCGTTTGTTTTCTCTCTCGCTTGAGATTTTGTGATGCGCTACTATAGTACCAACTGGTACATAAAAACTAACTAAGGTCATCTATTTTCATCTGAATCGTTTCCAACTCCTTGAAAAACGTAAACAATTCCTCTTTCTTAAACTCTATCGACGTCGTGTCGTTCTTTTCCATGCGAAGCTCCAACACCGCGGTCACTTCGTCTCCTTTATCCGTGTTCGTCGCCGTATTATTTTTACTAGTTTTACTATCATACAAACTAACCTGCGTTCTCCAACACGCGGACTCTAATCTCTTCACCATTCCAAACGTGCCTCTCGCGAAACTCCTCTGTAACTTATCTTTATCTTTCGAAAAAATCTCGTGCATAGAACTCGCCAACTCCGCGCCGCACTCGTATTCCTTCAATAACTTCTCTGCCAAGGCATCCGCCGTCCAATCCTGGCCAACTGCTTTTTTCAAAATCAAGATTGCATCCGTCGCCAATTGCTCGATCAATCTTTCGAGTTTTTTTTCCTCGTCGTCTGAGACTGTTTTGTGGCTCTTTCCTCCTTCTCGTGGTTTGCGGTCGTCCTCACCATCACCGAACAGTTTCGAGTGCAATCGAGCCATCAATTTTCCTGTTTTCCAATTCGTCAAAGTTGACGCAAGGTGATGTCGATGATACGCGTCCACGAGGTGGTCGAGAAACTCTTGAAATCTTTCCGGAGAAGACGAGGAGCACTCGTCGCAGTTACGGACGGCGCTTGCGAATGCAGATGAGGAGGACATGTGGGATGATTGATCGTTGATGAAGAGTTATTATTATGTGAGGACATTATTATTATTACCTATTTGTCCTTTTTATTCTCCTTGGATTTAGCGTACGCGAAATAGGCGCCGGCAACGCCTCCTAACAAGGCGAGTTTACCGCAGGCTTCGCCGAACGTCTCCGGCCACTCAAAGAATCCTTTAATATCGTCCATATTAGGGGCAATCAGTCGTAAGAACAAAGGTCTTTGGGGAATTAAAACGACGTTGACTCTGCGCTCGACGGCTAAGGTTTTCGCCAGATGTTCGCGAATGATGGTTGGCGAGAGTGTTTCTAAAACGTCGCCGCGGATTTGTTCCGTGTTTACATACATTTTGTCGATGTCGCCGTTCAAGACCGGTAAGAGTTGAGACGTGAACATGGCGTCCACGTAGCTGACCCAGAAAGAGTTTTCCTCTTTGTGTTCTTGGATGGATCTCAGTTCGACTTCCTTCGCAGTTTGGCAGTCTTCCTCGGTCGGTCCTTCGCTAATTAACTGTTCAATCTCTTCCAGGGCTACTTTGGAGAGTTTTTCTCCGCTTTTCGGGTCGCACGCGAACACAACCATTATATCGCCTCTGTAAGATTCGCCGTTCGCTGCGTTCGGGTCTTGGTACGCGAACGAGGTGTTGGCGGCACAACTGTATATTTCGCCTCGTTCGAATCGCAGGCGAGCGAGTAAGCGGCGCTCGATGATGGCGGCAGAAATCACCGTGAGAAACTTGCTTCGAACTATCACCTGAGAGCCGGCTAAAGTTGGACCGTTGAAGTCCTCACCTTTTGCGATCGCTGCTTGCTTTAACTTCGCGTCTGGATTTTCAATCATCACCGGAAACGTTAAACTCGCCACGCCTTGATTTTCAATCATTTTCAATCGCACCCGTTTACTGACTGTTTTCTTAGGAAACTCAAACGGTGCCGGTGTGACTCGAGAGAGTTTCTCTTTCGAATCTATCGGGCGCGGAATAGAACCTATGTACTTTTCCAATAAAGGCAAAATCTTTTCTATATCGAACGCGCCGACGAGAACCATCGTAAAATGCGAAGGGTCCACGAAACACTCGTTGAAGTATCTACACGCTTTCTCCGCGTCCATTTTCGCGAGTGTTTTGAGCGTGATAGGTTCTGAAAGATACGAGTTGCCGTACGTCAAAGCGCGCTTGATTTCTGCAAATACTTTCATCGGGTCTCTCTTTGCATTCTTCACCAGCTCTCTTTGTATTTCGCGCAAAACTTCCAAATCGTCCTCGTTGCACTGATTTTCCACATTGTTGGAGAAGATCAGGTGCGTACACTGCAAAAGCACATCGATGTGATCTGGCGACGTTTCGCCAACGATGGATCTCTTATACGTACCTATATTTGGAACAACGTCGACTCTTTTCCCCGCCATGGCGTCGGAGAAAACTTCCGGTCTGTATCCAAATACGCCCAATTCGCGAGCAACAGTACCCGCGAAGATCGCGTCCTTATATTTTTCTTTTGGGACTTCCGATAATCCACCTCTGGCGACGACGCGCATCAAGACTTGGTCGTCCAAAAAGTTCGTGCTTTTCAACGCTATTTTTATGCCGTTCTTCAGAACAACTTCGGTTACGTCTGAAATTGAATGCGTCCGCGTGGATGCTATCGCCGACTCGCCTTCTTTCAGCGGTTGCGGATCCGCCATCAAACGCTCAGGAACGACGAACGTTTCCGAGTTTTCTTCAATTTCTCCGCGTCGCTCCTTTTCCGCCACTCGATTCACTGCTTCCCGTAAATCGTCTTCATTTGTTTTCTTCCTACCTTCCTGTAATCGAATCATGCAGCTTTTTGACACGCTCACTTCTTGCGCGTATTGAAAGACATCCTCCAAGGTGACTTTTTCTATGCAAGCGATAGCCAGAGACGCTTCTAATCCTGCACCGATGACCATGTCGCCGCGTAAGAAGTGTTGCACCAACTCATCGCGAGCGTCCGTGCAATACGTTTGATCTCTTTCCACATACAACTGTTCCATATCCGCTATTTGATTTAACTTGGCGATGCGCAATTCCTGCGCGCTGAATCCAAACAAGCGCGCTCTCGAGACTTCAGTCAAGACGCTCTCGAGTGCGTCTTTCACCTTGCTCGCTTCGCACGTCATTTGTACGGATAACAAAGCGCTCGTTCGCGACAAATGTTCAGAAGCGATGCCGGCGCTAAAAAAGTTTGGTTTCGGTCGTCTCATCAGTTTGTACAATCGATTATCCAAACACAATTGGTAACATTCTTGAACAGTTTGTTTGAAAAAATCTTCCGGAGTCGCGATTGGTTTTTGTTCCACGTGAAAGGTTGCGTTGACTACCGTGTTCGATAATTCGCGATCTACGTGACAGCACACGCGCGGTTTTGCGTGTTCTGGAAATGTCGGTCGAATAAATTTCGGCGGCGCAGGAACGTGCTCAGCCGGCGCTAGCGGGGAAAACAATCTGATAATTTTCTCCTTCACCACGCCTACGTCCTCGAAATCGCCGGTGACGATAACTGCCATGTTCTCCGGTCTGTACCACTTGTGGTAAAAGTTACGAAAGATTTCTCCGGGCGCTTTTCGAATAACCTCTTCCGTGCCAATCGGTGAGCGATCAGCGTATAAGCTCCCTTCACACAACGCTTCCCAATACGCTTGCGCTGCTCTCCCTCTCGCGTCTCTTCCCGATCTCCATTCTTCTAACACCGCACCTCGTTCGTTATCGACGTCTTCGTCGGAAATCCGCACTCCCCTCGCAAACTCGCTAAATATCTTCAACGACTCCTCCAGTACGTTCATATCGTCGATAGGTACGGTCAACTCAAACACCGTCTCGTCTGAACTCGTGTACGCGTTTTGACACGCCCCAAACGCGGCGCCGACCGATTCCAAGAAATTCACAATCTGAAACGTTTCGTACGACGTCGTCGCGCGAAACGCCAAGTGCTCAACAATGTGCGCCACGCCTCGCTCTTCCTCGTTCTCAAACACAGATCCAACGTCTACGGCTAATGCTAAAGCCGCTCGCTTTTCCGGTTTCTTACACTGACCGACGAAGTATCGCAAACCGTTCGGCAATCGACCTTCCTCGACGCCGAGTTTATCGAGCGCGCCAGTCGCCTCGTCCTCTTCTCTTTTCAGAGGAGGACCTAACGGTAACACCGTTTTAAAGTGCTTCTCCAAATCGTACTTTGGTATCGCGTTCGCATCTTCTTTCTTCTTCGTCGGTGTCATCATTCTCCCCGCGCGGCTGCTGCTCTCCTCGCTCTCATCATCATCACGTGAATAACTCCCAGATTTCGTCAGGACGTCTTGACTTAACTTCCTCGGCGGCGACGGTGAAAAGAGCGTCGATGTTGTCGTCGAAATCGATTCGTTGTTATTATTTACCAGAGAAGGAGGAGGAGGAGACCGTGGTGGCGGCGGTGGTGGTGGTGGTGCCATCGGAGGAGGAGGAGGAGCGTGGATGCTAAAAGCGGACGATGATGATGATGATGATTCAACTTTCCCGAGCCTATTCTGCGAGGTTGTCGTCGTCGAACCACCCCCTCGTTCTTCTTTTTCTTCTTCTTCGACTTCCTTCCTGCTACCACCACCCCCAGGAACGAACGCCGGCGCGTTCGCGTTCATGGTTTTATATTTGTGTGTGTCTTTGTTGCGCTCTGATTGGAATGAGGTGACAGGTCTTCCTTTACTGGAAAAAGTCAAGACTTCTTCCATTATCTTTAGTAGTATTACCACCGCTACTGCGATGGTTGAGCGAGTAAAAAAGAGCGAGAGATAATACATCATCGAGTTCAAAAGGCGACGACACTATGACGACGCTGATTTTATCATCGCCTTCTCGTTCGTCTTTGCCCCGTCATCTTTCCGCGCGTGGATGTTCTGAGAGTAGCGTTAGGGGAATTCTTGGAACGAGAAAACAACATCGTCGTCGCGGAGGAGCAGCTCCGACCTGGGCTTTAATACCACGAGCGCATGAGAACGAGGAGGAGGAGGAAAATAAGAAGAATAAGTTCGAGTTGCAAAAATCTCCAGCTTTTGGTGCGCCGACAAAGAGGAGGAGAGCGAAAAACGCACCGACGAAACGGAAGCCAGAATTGAGCCAAAAGGAAAGGGCGATGTTTACAGCGCTGAACGCGCGTATTTTGGAATGCGCTTCGGCGGAGCAGATTGGAAAGATTTTGGAAGAGGAAGACGTATCGCTGTCCGATGTGAACGTATCTACCATATTTTCTCTCTTAGGGAGGAAGTGTAACTCGAAGAAGAAGAAGAAGACTAAGACGGATGATGGCGATGATGGTGATGATGATTTGGGCGGATGGAACGCGCTCGCGATTGAGCGACTGATGACGTCGGAGGCGTTTCGGGAAAAGGTGTTGTCGCGGTGCGAAAAAGATGGTTTCTCGAATAGCTCGAGGATTGTATCGACGATATTATGGAGCATAGCGAGAATGAAGCAAGGGAAGGTAGCGTTTGTGGAAAATGGTGGGTTTGAATCGGTCTGGGTGAGTTTAGAGAATGGATTAGAGCGCGTGTGCAAAGAGCAACGCACGCTCTTGTTTGAAAAGATATTTCCGGAATACATGCCCCCGAAATCTTGCGCGAGTATAGTGTGGGCGTATGCAAGCGTAGGAAAAACAGTCATACCTGAACACTTGAGAAATGCCATCGAGTCTATCGTCATAAAGAAGATTAGCGAGTGTAGCGCCGGGGATATCGCCGTTGCGACGTGGGGGTTGACGCGATACGGCGTGGATATTTCCGCGAAGAATCGTAACAAGTATTGGAAGAGCATAAAAGAGCGTTTGCTGGAACCAGAAGTATTTGAGAAAGAGATGCACTTAGAAAATGCAGCGAGATTGGTCTCAGCGAGCGGTGCGGTGAGTAGTGGTTTTTACGCTGATTTCGTGGTTGAATTGGCGAGGAAAGCGGCGAGGGATATGAGCTATAAGAAGAACGAGGGAAAGATGGGGACGCGCGAATATGGACACGTCGTCGCAATGCTCGTTGGTTTAGCGAGTAGTACCAGTAGCAGCGGTACTACTGATAGCGGCGATGGCGCGAGCAAAAGAGAGAGCGAAGAAGATACCGACAGGGCATTGATGGAAGCGTTGGATCCGATATTTGACGAAATCATCAAAACGCCACAGGCGTTCAAGCCAAAACAGTTGGCGCAGTGTGCGAATGCGATTACTAGGATTGTATTCTCGCGAGATAAGTCAAATTGGTACAAGGGGCACGATAGTCTACTTGAGAATGTTGGAATCGATATTGGAGATATTGGAGAAGTGCAGAAAATCCAGAATTCTACGCCGAGCGAGGACGAAGAGCGCCTGCGCTCGTCTTCATTTGATGTCGCCATACGAGCTTTGCAAAGTATTTTTCGGGCGTGCACGACAGATGCCAACGTACTCGCACAATTTGAAACGCGAGACTACACGAATTTGCTTTGGGCTGCGATTAAATCGCGCGCGAAAATCCCAGTTGAGTTTCTAGAGCAGTGCGAAGACTACGCGATTGATAATCTGGATGCGCTTAACGAGTTAGATTTGGTATATTTCACGTACAGTTTAGGGAACGCGCAAAATAGCGTGGAGGAGAAGAAGAAAAAGAACTACAACAACGAGACGTATAACCCAACTAGATACCTTGCCTACGCCGTGAGCAGAGCTGAGGAGTTGGCCAAAAATGGTGGCTTTGACGCCAACGTGCACATAGCGCCACTTCTCAATTCTTTCGCAAAGAATAAATTTAATCCTGGAATGATGCTCATCGATAAGTGCGAAAAAATCATCCAGAGCGAAAGTTCGGCGCAATCGCTTCGTCCAACCGTTGCTTCACAGATCATGTGGTCGTTTACGAAACTCGAGTACGTCCCGAGCGACGAAACGCTAGAAAAGATTGAAGCCGCATGGCTCAATCCTTCCTCGGACGGACTCAATTTTCGAGACTTTCAGGAAGGATCGTCGTTGCTCATCTGGGCGCACGCAACGCTCGGTAAATTACCGTCTGCTGATCTTTTACTCAAGTTGACGACACCACCTACGAAAAAAGCAGCTTCGTTTTGGACACCCGTCTCGATGTGGATGACTTTTTGGTCGCTTTCGTTACTCTACGCCTGCGTTGCAACCACATCCGAGGGAAAAGCTGTCGTCGAGGCTGCCTTGAACAATTTCTGCGAAAAAATAATCTTACCCAATGGTGGTATTCGCGCCGATTCGCTCGATAAGAAAGGCTTGGGTGCGTGCTACGCGTCCATTCTCCTCTTGAAAGGCACTTCTTTACAAATCGCGGCGAAGGAGGCTATGCCGGGAGATTTCGAGAAAGTTGCCAAAAAGCAGTGGATTTTACAAAAGCGCAAAGATTCGCAAACGTCAAAGTTACAGCAACAAGTCGAAGACTCTCTCAGACGACTCAACGTTCAATTTTTTGAAGAACGTGAACTTGAAGATGGGTTGATGCGCCCCGATTTCTTCATCGAAAGCGCCGCTGTTGAGAATTTCCTCATCGGTCACCGCAAAACACCATCACCGAACGCAAATCTCACCAAGGACATCGTCCTAGAAGTTGACGGTCCGCACCACTTCGCCATCTCCGCCTCGACCGGTCACAGAACTTTACTCGGTTCCACGGCCATGCGTAACTTCCTCTTAAAAGAACGCTTAGGTTTGCGTCTCGGCGTTATTCTCTTCGATGAGTGGGGTCAGTTACAAAGTTCATCGGAACG
>Ga0181557_1000071_pt1 | contig 117428 bp, 97 predicted proteins | sample 011ome_23_FD_148632 | JGI IMG/M metagenome (GOLD analysis project Ga0181557, IMG submission 148632) | Coastal salt marsh microbial communities from the Groves Creek Marsh, Skidaway Island, Georgia - 011506CT metaG (spades assembly) | ecosystem: Environmental > Aquatic > Marine > Intertidal zone... | reverse complement strand
GTGTGTTGTGTCACCAAAAAAATGGGCAGGGAACTAAAGAGACAGGAGGACAATATTTGTATCCGCCCTTATGGGGTACAGACAGTTATAACAATGGTGCTGGAATGACCAGATTACTTACTGCAGCTTCTTTCATTAAATACAATATGCCTTATGGTGTAAGTCACCAGAACCCTATACTCACAGATGAGGAAGCCTATGACGTAGCAGCCTATATGAACCAACAGCAAAGACCTGAAAAAGCGTCATTATTGGCAGATTTTCCAGATAGGACTAAAAAGCCATTGTCTACTCCCTATGGTCCTTATGCAGATCCATATCCTGTGGAACAGCATCAGCTGGGACCCTATGGGCCAATAGCGGACTATTATAAAAAAGAGTTCGGGATAGTAAAGACCAAGTAGCCTTAGTTTTCGTAAAGTCTTATGTAATCTATGACCATACTGTCTTGGTTAAAGTTAGCCGGAATGTCACCTCCTAAATTACCTCCCATGGCTACATTTAAAAGCAAGAAAAATTCTTGGTTAAAGGGTAGTGACTCATTTAGGTTTATGTCAAAATACTTGACACTTTCTACATACATCTTAATGGTATTTTCGTTCCAAATAAGTCTGTATTCTTTAAAATCTGCACCTATATTGGCGGCGGTTATTTCATCTGAAAATTTAGCATTGGTGTTGTCTGCTGTGTTTTTCCAGTGAACAGTTCCCAACACTTTGTTTTTTTCTTGGCCATTTTGCTCTACAAGGTCTATTTCCCCACAATTGGGCCATCCTACAGCATCTAAATTGGCTCCCATAAGCCAAATAGCAGGCCATGTTCCTTTAGATTGAGGAAATTTAGCCCTCACTTTTAACTGTCCGTGTTTGAACGAGAATTTATTTTGAGATTTAATTCTAGCTGAAGTATAGGACTTTCCATCTAGATTCTCTTTGATAGCAGTAATGGTTAAAAAGCCATTGGCTATTTTTAGATTTTTTGAAGAAGCGGTATAAGTCTGTAATTCCTGATTTCCCCAACCGGGTATACCAAAAGCACTACCGTCTCCTATATCATGTGTCCATGTGCTATTGTCTAGACTGTTAGATTCGAATTCTTCAGACCATACAAGCCCAATTTTATCTTGTTCACTCAGGCTAATTCCTTGTGCTTCTGGGGTAAGATTCTCTTCTTCTCCTTCTTCTGATGAAGCGCAAGAAACCAAGAGTAATAAAAAAATAGCATTAATAAATAAAAATGATTTTAAGGGGTCATTTGTTCTTTTCATTAATGCTATTTTTTATAATTTATTATGTGGTATTATTATTTTTTGAAGTAGAAATTGTCAAAAAAGATCGTTCCTGAACCAACAATTTTAAATTGAAAAACTTTATTTAATTCAACTGGAGAGAAATCACTTAATGGAATATCAATACTATTCCATTCTCCTGGTGTAATGGCTATAGTTTTTTTAACCTCTGTAGTCGGTTCATTGCTAATCAAGAAGAAATCTACCGTTGTTTGGTCAGCAGACCAGTAATCAAGGTGAATAGTGTTATACGCACTAACATCTTGTACTGTAAATTCTGTTCCTTGGTAGTTTAAGTTGGTGTATTTCAACACTGAATTATCTGCTAATACCTCTGTGGTTACTTGCGTACTTTGCCCCCAATCTGGATTAAAGTTAGTTCCCTCGACGTCTGTGTAAGTGTCACTAAATATAGATAAAACATCTTCAGCCGCTGCTGTTGGTGCTTCTGGTCCGGCAGCTGGAGAAGAAGCTACAGGAGTTTCACCATGGAAATAAATATTATCAAAGAAGATAGTACCATTTCCGTCTACCTTAAATTGAATTACGTCTGCTAAGTCTACCACATCTGAAAAATCAGTCAAAGCAATATCTACACTTTTCCATTCCCCTAAACTACTTACATCTAAAGATTTGGCTTTTTCTTTTCCTTCCCCTGAACTAATCAAGAAGAAGTTTAATGTAGTTGAATCCGATGTCCAGTAGTCAATGTGAATTGAAGTATACTCACTTACGTTTAAAGGAGATGCAAATGCAGTTCCTTGGTAATTTAAACCAGCGTATTTTAATACGGAATTACCCCCTAAATCTACTGTACTTACTTGGGTGCTTTGCCCCCAGTTTGGATTAAAATCTGTTCCAGCCACATCTGTGTAAGAATCGCTAAATACAGACATTACGTCTGCTGCGTCCAAAGATGGTGCCGAGGGAGCTTCTGTTGGGCTACTCACTTCTTCAACAGCTACAGGAGTAGAGAATGCTATGTTGTCTATATAGTAAGTTGTTTCTGCGCTATTGGTAGTATTAATCGCTGCGATAATTACAATTCTGTCATATTTATTACTGTCCTCAGCAGAAAAATTATATATTAATTTTTCCCACGCACCAGTTGCTGTAGTAGTAACTGTAGCTTCTTTGAAATTATCTGAATTTGAGGAGTCTTCAATTTTTAATAATACATTTTGCCCTGGCGCTGCTGAGTGAACGTCAATAGAGATAGCTTCTTGACCTGCAGGAAAAATAATTTTTTCATTCAAGTTAAAAAAGAAACCAGCCCATGGTTCTATGCCTGCGTCTTCTTCAATCTTCAATACTTTTGAAGAACTGTTTACCGTTCCTGGATTTGGATTGTCTACATAATCAAGTTGTAAATACTCAACTCCTGCTGCTCCTCCGAATCTTCCCCAAGTTCCGTTTAGATTTGCATCTGATAGGGCGCCTTCTTCAGAAAATGGATTTCCATTACATTCAAAATCAATGGTCGCCGTGTTCAAACTTGGAAGTGCTTCAGTAAAACTATCACAGCCCTCTACGACCACTCCAACTGGTTCCGGTTCTGCATCAATAATAGGTTCGTCGTTGTCGTCATTTGAGCAAGCTATAAAAGTCAATGCACTTGCAAATAAAAACAGCTGTTTTGTGTTAAATAATTGAGATATCTTTTTCATGTTTTAAAATTTTTTTTGCAATGTAGTAAAATGTTCAATCTATAATTCGATTTAATATTTTTTTAATAATAGTGTTTATTTATTACTTAATTCATTGTGCTTTTATGAAACAAAAAAAATTAATTACTTTTTTTGTCTTGAACAGCAGATTGTTTCGAGTAACTTTGTTGTCTCAAACAGGCTGCGTAGTTCAACTGGATAGAATATCAGATTTCGGCTCTGAGGGTTGGGGGTTCGAATCCCTTCGCGGTCACAGATAAGTAAAAACCCCGTTGTGAAATTCAAGTTTACTTGAAATTTCAAAGGCGGGGTTTTTATTTTTAAGATGGAACGCAAAAGGATCAGCGAAGCTAATCCTGCGTTTCAGATTGGTTTACTCATTTCATAGAAGTGAATTTTAGACTCAAAGAAATTTTTTAAAATGTCTTTGGCCTCCTGATCAGAAAAAGTTCCTTCAATTAATTTATAATCTTTCATGGCTTAATTTTTTTTGTTGTCAATAGCGTTTATTTTATGGATAGCTAGAATGCTAAAGGCAATAGCTTCACAAGAGAATAATTTTTGATGGATAATGTCTGTGCTTTTAAAAGCAATTAGAATGCTACAGATACTAATGGATAGAAAGTTTATAATTTTAATCTGTTCCATGTCAATTTTTTACAGGGCAAATTTGGTATTTTTAAACCATTAATTTATATTTATGTTTTAAATATAAATCATAATTAGATCTTATGAATTACACACTGAATCAATTGCAGGTTTTTTTAAAAGTGGTTCAATATGAAAGTGTCACTAAGGCTGCAGAAGAGTTGCATCTCACCCAACCAGCAGTTTCTATTCAGCTCAAGAATTTTCAGGATCAATTTGACATTGCCTTGACAGAGGTCATAGGGAGAAGAATCTACATCACTGCTTTTGGAAGAGAAATAGCTGCTGCAGCAGAAAAAATCATTGAAGAGGTACAGGCCATAAATTATATGACTCTTGAATATAAAGGACGCCTCACCGGCAGGCTTAAAATTTCTTCAGTATCTACGGGTAAATATGTTATCCCATATTTTCTCACTGATTTCATGAAAGATCACGCAGGAGTAGAACTATCCATAGATGTGACTAATAAGAAAAAAGTGATTGAAAGCTTGGAGAAAAATGAAATTGACTTTGCTTTGGTCTCTGTACTTCCGAGTCAAATGAATATTGATAAATTAGACCTACTTCAAAACAAGCTTTTTTTAGTGGGTAATTCAAAGGCCAATATTACCTCTGGAGTAAAAAGTAATGACGCCTTCCAGGATCTTCCACTGATATTTAGGGAGAAAGGTTCAGGAACCAGACAAACCATGGAAGGATTTTTGAAGAGTAATACTGTGACCGTACATAAAAAAATGGAACTTACCTCTAATGAAGCGGTTAAGCAAGCTGTTCTTGCCGGGCTGGGCTATTCCATTATGCCCCTTATTGGCCTTAAAAATGAATTGTCTAATAAAGAGCTTCAAATCATACCCATGAAAGGTTTACCTATTACCACAAACTGGAGTCTTATCTGGTTAAAAGGGAAAAAACATTCTCCAGTATCATTGGCTTTTTTAGATCATTTAAAGAGAACCAAAGACCTGATTACTAACAAGAGATTTGATTGGTATGAAAAGTATTGAGCCTTATAAACCGAATATATTTGGCAAATTACTTTTTTGCTATTGCAGGCTTTGAACTATATTTAGAAACGGAAAACCTTTCCAAAGGGGCTATTAAATGTAGCGCTACTTATCAATAAATACCAAATTTATGCGCGTTTTGAATCGCCTTTTTTTTATTGCCTTTCTACTATTTATTCACTGTGCTAAAGACAATGGGGATAGTCCTGAATCTGAAAAACCAGTGGTGTTTGCCGTTGAGACCAATGGTAGTCAGTTGCCTTATATGATGGTAGAAACCTCCAAAACTATCATAAATGAGCCTAAGGTTGCTGCAAATTTAAGGGTGTTTTTGAATAAGTCATTAGCGCATGAAACACCCATAGGAATTGAGTACAGAGGCTCTACCTCGTATAGAATGTCTGACAAAAAATCTTATGGGATAGAAACTTGGGATGCCGGTGGTTTAGATGCTCCTTATGCTTTTTTAAATTACCCAGAAGAAGAAGATTATATTTTCATGGGACATGTCTTTAGAGCGTCTCAAAACACCATTTTCGATCCCTCTCTCATGCACCATTATATAGGACATGAAATGTATCGTTCTATGGGCCGTTACGCCAGTAGGACCCAGTGGATAGACTTGGAGATTAACGGGGTGTATATGGGAGTATATCAGTTCATGGAAAAGCTTAAAAGGGATAAAAATAGAATAGATATTGAGAAATTAACGCCTTTAGACACCGACGCGACAGCTATTACAGGTGGGTATATTATTAAAATAGACAAAACAGCAGGGGGTGAAAATGGGATAGGACAACCTTTAGAGTATTTTGACAACAATTGGGGAGACGACGCCCTCTATACTGCTGCAAACTCATGGCGTTCCCAATATGATATTTTTAAACAGCCCATTAATTTTAGTCCATATAGGGCTCCTTACCATCCAGATCAATATTTAGAGACTTATTTCTTGTACGAGTATCCCAAGGCAAACGAGATTACCAATGCTCAAAAAGAGTATATACAAGGCTATATTAACGACTTTGAAACGGCACTCATTAATGATGATTTTACCACAGATACGCGTACCTATACAGACTATATTGATTTAGATAGTTTTGTAGATTTTTTTATTATCAATGAAATTACGGGTAATGTAGACGGCTACAGACTCAGTACCTATATGCACAAACAAAGGGGCGAAAAACTCAAGATGGGACCTATTTGGGATCTCAATATTGGCTATGCCAAACAGGGCAGGGTGCCGGTAACGGATTGGATTGCCAATTACAATGTTCATGTATCACAAGACGCTTGGATGGTCCCATTTTGGTGGCCTAGACTTTTGGAGGATCCTATTTTTAAACAGGCTTTAAAAAGCCGATGGACCACTCTAAGGGCCAGTACTTTTAGCGACGCCTCGGTGTTGGGTAGGGTAGAACAAACTGCTACTTACCTGAAGGATAACGGTGCGGTAGATCGCAATTATAACAAATGGACTGGGATTGCTGTAGATTATGATGGGGAGGTTTCCATTTTAAAAAACTATTTAAAAAATAGGCTTCAGTGGATGGATCAGACCATTAATAACTATTAGACTGTACTTCGTTTTCACTGTAAAAGAGTTTTGTCTTTAGAAGTGAAGGATTATTTTTTGCATTTAAAATTCTTACTTTAATGTGGGCGCTTTTCACACTTTTAAATCTCAAAAGGCGTTTGTTTCCTATAGTGGTTCCCTTAGAAATAATCCTCCATCCCTGAGCCGTATTTATCATTATTTCAAAAGAGCTTACTTTTTGTCCTAAGCTAATGTCTTCTTGAAGCGAAATAATATTAAAGTATTTTGGTGTTGGTAATAAAATTTCTTGTGTGTATGGGTCTTGGTTTATAAAGGTTGCATTGACTGCTATATTTTCTTTAAAATCTGTTTTAATGAGGTTAGAAAGTCCGACAAGTGCTAAAGAATCGTTTTGGTGAATTTTGCCTCTTCTGTCTACTGGAATATTAAGTAGTAAAGAAGAATTTCTTCCAATTGATTCAAAATAAATTTCCCTTAGTTTCATTGGAGATTTCACCAAGCTATCTTGGTCTTCATGATAGTACCATCCTGGTCTTATAGATACATCTGTTTCTGTTGGAATCCAATGGGTACCATTTTCTTGGCCTGTAGAAAATTTATTAAAATCTGCCATTCCAGGGTATAAGCTATCCTTAAATATGGGAGCCCATGAAGTTAATTTTGCTTGTCCTGTTTCATTTCCAACCCATCTAATATCTGGTCCCGCATCTGAAAAAATAACTGCATCAGGTTGTAGTTTTCTTACAATTGAAATGGTTTCATTCCATTGGTAATATGTTTTTTTATCTACTTTTCTAATGTCTCTTGCACCGCCATAATATCCGTCTCCACCGTTAGCTCCGTCAAACCAAACTTCGAAAATAGGACCATAATTAGTCAATAATTCACCAAGCTGATTTCTAAAATACTCTATATATTCCTGCTGACCGTAATTTGGATGGTTCCTGTCCCAAGGAGAAAGATATACACCGAGTTTTAAGCCGTATTTATCACAGGAGACTGCTAAATCTTTAATAAGGTCTCCTTTGCCATTTTTCCAAGGGCTATTTTTTACAGAGTACTCAGTGTATTTACTTGGCCACAAACAAAACCCATCATGGTGTTTGGCAGTAATTATCACTCCTTTCATTCCAGCAGATTTAATGGTTTTCACCCATTGGTCTGTGTCTAAATTGTTAGGGTTGAATACTGAAGCAGGTGTGTCCCCATAGCCCCACTCTTGGTTTGTAAAGGTGTTCATATTAAAATGGATAAACGCATAGAATTCCAATTGTTGCCATTCCATTTGTCTTTTTGAAGGAAGAGGAGGTGTTTTTACTAAGTCTTTTTTTAAAAGCCATGCTTCATTAAAACGAGCAAAATAAATACCATTTTGATCTCTTTCATATAATAATCCAATTTGATTATTATCTAAAATGGTTAAGTCTGAATATGCAGATGTTCCTGAATAGACTTCTTTTACCACTGGCCAAGTCTTTCCATTGTCTCTAGACAAAAAAACACTCATTTTCTGTCTTTTTTCAGGGCTGTTTGGACCAGAAAAAAGCAATGCTGTTTTTTTGTTATTACTGTAGCTAATCATACTTGACTGGCATACAGGACTTACTAAAGCATTGTCTATGTATACTTTATTCCAAACTTCACCTCCTTGGTCACTTAAGGCCACTATTCTTCTTCTTGATTGGCCGTTTTGTTCTCTAATGTTGAGCATTAGATTCCCGTTTGGTAATTCAGTGGCTATGGCTTCATTGGAAGAAGGCCAATTAATGTCTGGACTTACCTTCCATGTTTCTCCGTGGTCGTCTGAATAATATCCATAAGTTTGATAATCTGAGGCATCACTTTTAAAGTCACCGGTAGAATGATTGGCTGCAATATAAAGGCGACCTTTATATTTTCCTTTCGTTAATTGAATACCATGGCCAGGTGTATTAGCATGTGCCCTCCAATCTTTGTTTAGGATGGGATTTTGTTTACTAAAGTGTACTTGAGAAGAAATTTCAACAGGTGTATTCCAATCTATACCCATATTAGTAGAGGTTGTAAACCAAACTTTTCTTTCTCCTAAACCACTTCTTATATCGTATTCATTGGCATTACCAGTATTAAAGAAAAGGAATAGCCTTCCTTCTGGATATCTAGGATCTGTAAAATCAAATACAGGTGCAGGATTTCCTGCTTGATACTGGTCCTTGTCAATGACTTTTTGTGCTGGACTCCAATGACTCCCATGATCTGTTGAAATTCTCAACAGTATATCTACATTTCCGTAGTCTCCACAATCATTTACCCTTCCCTCTGCAAAAGCAAATAGAACACCATTTTTATTACTTACAATAGCAGGTATTCTATAACATGCATAACCTCCAATACCATTTGTGAATAGCGCTTCTTCATTGAAAACAGCTTCAATATTTGTTTTGTTGTTACAAGAAATAAAAAAAAGTACTGTGAAAAAAAGAGGAAAATATAGGTGTTTCATATGCCTAAATATTGTGATGTTTAGACAATTTATAAATAAAAATATAAGAAAACCCTTAATTTAGACGAACGCTCGTTAATGTTATACGAAAGGCTTTAATACTTAAATCAATTTACCCATCACCACCTTCCATGGGCTTATGGCCCAGTGTTTTACGACTCCGTGAAGTACATACGGATCGTTTTTCGCAAAGTCTTCTACTTGGGCTCTTTGATCTGTTTTAAAGATGAGCATGGCCTGGTCCGCAGGTTCTTCAAGGGCACCTGCTAAGAGTAAATTACCAGTTTCTTGTGCTTTTTTTGCATGCTTAAGATGCAACGCCCTGTGAGGTTCTCGATCTTTTATATAGGTTTCAGATGTTTTATAAAATAAGATATAATAACCCATAACTAGTCTTTAACTTCTAATAATGTAATATCAAAAATTAAAACAGACCCTCCAGGAATACTGCCATAGCCCAAATCTCCATAGCCTAAATTTGAAGGTATGAATAGTTTACCCTCTCCACCTTCTTTAAAATAAGTGAGGCCTTCTGTCCAACCAGGAATGACCTGATTTAAGGAGAATGAAATACCAGTGCTATTACTTTGGTCAAATACCCTGCCACTGGTAAAGTACCCTTTGTAAGCTACTCTTACTGCACTGCTAGCTACTGGGCTGGCTCCTGTACCTTGTTTTGATATAAAATAATACAAACCAGAGCCTGTTTTAGTAGCGGCAATACTATTTGCTTCTAAATACGCTATTATTTCTGCGTCGTTTGAGGCATACAGACTATTGGAAGAATCATCTTTTTTAGAGCAACCTATTAAAAAGGCGCTAATAAGACATAAATAAAAATATTTCATTTGTAAACGGTATTTGGTGCAAGATACAAATAGGCTTATATTTTTGTAAGTTTATTAAAAAAATCATGAGCCCTTTTTTGAAATTCAGTGCTACTTTATTTTTATGGTTAACCACTTCTTCTTTGTTTGCACAACAGTATTTGCGTAAAGAAGGTAATGTGACCACTATAGTTCAACTCATAGGCAAATACTACACCGAAGCGGTGTATCAGGAAAGTCCACCAAAATTTATCAGTACTAAAGGAGGTTTTATCTCTAACGACGTAAACCCAGTTGTGCACTTAGAATACAATAGTTTGTTTGAGCAAGACTCCCTTAAAATCATTACTCTAGCTGATTTAAATACCTTTGAGAAAGTGGATTTACAACCACAGCCATTAGATGGCCTTTGGTTAATGGGTGGGAGAATGCGAAATGATGTTATGACAAATCGCGATACCTCAGGTCCTAGAAAAACACTAAAGGTATTGTATAACGGACGTTTTCAGTGGATTGCTTTTCATACCGAGACCTTTGCTTTTATGGGTACCGGAGGTGGTAGCTATTCTGCAGAGAATGGCGTATACAAAGAGTATATTGAGTTTTTCTCGAGAGATAACTCCCGAGTGGGGGCTGTATTGCCTTTTGAATATGAGCTCATTAATGGGGCATGGCACCATAAGGGAAAAAGTTCTAAAGGGGACCCCATACACGAAATTTGGGTACAGAGAAAAGATTAAAAATTAGAGGGATTAAAAATAAAGGCTGTTTTTTTAATCATTTATTAAATAAGTAAAAGGCAAAAATGATCATAGGTGACTTTATACACCATTGATCCTACTTTTTTTAAGCACTAATTAAAGTGTTTTAGGTACGCTCAAAAAATCTTCTTTCAATATTTTTCTAAGGCTCTGCAACAATCTATTTGCTTGTTCAAATGAAAATACCATAGGAGGTTTTATTTTTAGTACATTATGATCGGGACCATCTGTACTCATTAATATGCCTAAATCTTTCATTCGGTTGGCTAAGTATTCTGCCTCTTTTGCTAAAGGGGTTTGTTGGTCGGAGAGAAGTTCTATACCCACAAATAGTCCGTGGCCCCTGACATCTTTAATGATAGGAAAGTCTTTTTGAAGCGCTTTAAGTGCTTGAATCAAATAACGCCCCACCTGCTTTGCATTTTCTTGAAGTTTTTCTTCTTTTATGACGCTTAAGGTTTCAGAAGCAATCGCGCATGAAACCGGATTTCCTCCAAAAGTGTTAAAGAATTCCATTCCATTCGCAAATTTCTGAGCCACTTCTTGGGTACATACTACTGCAGCTACTGGGTGTCCATTTCCAAGGGGTTTGCCAATAGTGACTATGTCTGGAACCACTCCATATAATTCAAATCCCCAAAAATGCGTGCCCATTCTTCCACAGCCTGTTTGTACTTCGTCCGAAATACAGAGCCCCCCTGCAGCCCTCACTGCCTGGTAGGCGAGTGCTAAAAAGTCTTTAGGTAAAGGTACTTGTCCGCCACAGCTAATGATGGGTTCTATAATAAAGCCTCCCAAAGTTTTGTCTTGCCTATGGATTGACGCAATAGCTTTGTTTACTTCCTGAGCGTACAGACTACCCGTGTTTTCCCCACGATAGGTTCCTCTAAAAGCATCTGGCATAGGAATTAAGTGGGTGTTTTTAGGTTTTCCTTGTCCTCCTTTTCCGTTAAATTTATAAGAAGAAACCCCTATAGTGGCATTGGTATTTCCGTGATAGCCGTGTTCACTAGCAATCACCTCTTTACTTCCAGTAAGGGTATAGGCCATTCTAAGAGCTAGTTCATTGGCTTCTGATCCAGAATTTACAAAATGAACCACCTCTAAACCTTTAGGTAAGGTGTCTATAAGGGCTTTGGCAGCCTTGTTGAGGTAGGTGTGTAGGTACCTGGTATTGGTATTTAGCACGGCCATTTGTTGTTGACCGGCTTTGACTACTCTTGGGTGTTCGTGCCCTACATGAGCCACATTGTTAACGGTATCTAAGTATTTTTGTCCGTTTTGGTCTATGAGATATGCCCCATGACCCCTCACTATATGAAGGGGTTTTTGGTATTGTAGGCTCAAGCTTTTTCCCAGATGTTTTTTGCGGTAGTTCAGTAGGTCTGTTTGGGTGCTTTTTATCTGAGGTTTTAATGACTTTAATTGAAACATTAGGTTCGGGTCTGGGCATAGGTCTGCCCAGAGTTCTTGGCTTTGATAGGTTTGAACACCAGGAAAATCGTCCGTATAGTCCATTAGGTCTAATAAAATTTGAAAGTGTAGGTGAGGTGCCCAGTTGCCATTGTTTTCTATGGACCCTAAAAGGCCAACGAGCGTACCTTTTTTTAGGGCATCGCCCACTTTGTGGGCAGCGATAGATGCTGGGTCCAAATGTCCGTAAAGGGTGAAGAAAGAATCGTTTCCGAAACTATGTTCCAGAATTACAAAGCCTCCGTATTCTTTTTCTCCTTTACGGTCTAGTGCCATCACTACCGTTCCATCTAATAGCGCATGCACGGGTGTTTTTGAGGGCAGCCAAAAATCTACCCCTAGGTGTACACATCTACTAATAGGCCCTTGATTACTGGGAATTTCGTAATCTTCAGAGGTGTAAAGTGGCCTGGGCTCAAGGTATCCGCCTGCTATTATTTTATGGGGATGCGCTTCTTGGAGCCGTTCTATTTTATATTGAAAATAGGTGAGATCGTTAAACGCCGCTTCATTTTCTATCCATAGGCTGTTCACGCTCAAATCTAAGTGAATGGCGTCTTGCTTTTTTTGGTCTGGAAATAAATGAGACAAACTGAATGACTGTTTTTTAACCCACGCTTCAAATTTGGCTAGATTGGGGTGCGCCTTGTAATTACAGGCTTTTCTAAAGGCGTAATAAGCCAATTTGTCACTTATTTCCCTCCATTTTTCAAGCAGTTCCCATGCTGGTTTTTCGCTGATTAACAAATATTTGTTTTCTGGATATTCTTTTTTATTCATCGCTGCCTTGGTCAGTGAGACTACCAAGCGCATACCAATTAAATGGTATAAATGCAGCAGTTCTTGCTCAGAAAGTGGGTGAGATTCATGATACCCTTTAACAATAGGTAAACAGGCCGCTAAGGGATTTTCTGTGTCCATAATGCCATAGGTACAGGCAATGGCAAGGTCGTTGATGATTTGGCTATAACAGGCGTCTCCATAATCTATGAGCCCAATTATTTGGGGGTGAATGAGTGAATGACTTACAATAATATTGTGGTCATTGGCGTCGTTGTGAATAACCGATTTAGGTAGTTGCTTGTAGGTTTCTTGATGGGTTTTAAAGGCGCTTATAAATGGATTAATTAGCGCCAACTCAGACACATTAAATAGATGTAGATGTTGTGTTACCCACAAACTTTGGCTTAAGTCCCATTCAAAGTTTCTTTGAGCAAAGGGGTGTGTAAAGCCTTGTAAACTTTGAGCAATTTGTCCCAAAAGATTTCCTAATCCATATCTTAAGTCTGAAAGGACAGGATTGGTATTAGCCCAAAGCCTTCCATCCATCCATTGGAATACCCTAAGGATTGCTTTTTTTCCCTTCAGGAAGACTTCTTTTTGGTAGGTTCCGCTTAAGTTTAGAATGAGCTGTGGTACTTCTCCTTCAATTTCTTTTTCTTTTAAATATATTAAAAGCGATTCTTGAAAGGATATAGAGGCTATTGTTTCTGGATCTCTTGAGATTTTTACAATAAAGGCGGTCTCATTGTCAATGGTTAATTTATAGTTGAGGTCTAACTCACCGGCAAGCGATATTAAACTTCCTTTCAGTTTATAATGTTCCGCTAAAAGACTTAAAATTTCATTTGATTCCATTTACAAAAATTCAAATTGTATCCAAATACCAAAGATCACTCCAATAGAAATGGTGAGTACTAAACCATACATTAAAAAAATACCAATGGATTTGCTAAGCGTTCTTAGCCAACTCCTTTCAAAGAGTTGTTTGAATCCTAAGAATGTGTGGATGGGAAGTAATAGGAGGAGGAAAAACTCTGGGTCGGATGTTTTATTGGGTAAAAAGTATTGTATGCTGAAATACAAAGAGAGTATTAAAAACCAAAAGCTGTGTTGGTTCACGGCTAATATTAAGTGGCTGTAATAATAAGGAGCTGTTTTTCTGTTGAATATCCAAAGAATACCAGCGTAAACAGGCATGAGTAGGAATAGCGCCCAAGACAGAAACTTCAAAAAACTATTCATATAGATTTTGGGATTTTCCATGACTTTTACAACACCATCTTTAACTTTGGCTAATTTCTCATCCTTTTCTTCCTCAGAGAGTTCGGATGAATCATTTCCGAATTTGAAATTAAAAGTGTTTTCAGTGGTTGTTACCGAGTCTGTTTCGGTAGAGTCCCTGGTAACGGTTTTGTTTTTTGCTTCATCAAGTACCTTGTACACCTCTTGCTTGTTTTCATCTGATACATTTACCTCATTGCCTAAAAAACCAGAGAAAACAAAGAAAAACAGAAAACTCACAAAAATATAAAACCTGAAGGGCGGCATGTATCTAGCTCTTTTTCCTTGAATAAAATCTTTTGTGAGTCGTCCTGGTTTTATGGTCAAGGCTTTTAAAGACTTCCAAAATCTGGTGTCAAAGGCAAAAAGATTTCCAGTGAAATCTGCCAATAAAAATCGAAATGGACGTTGGTATTCAAATACTGATTGGCCACAATTTGGGCAAAATTTACCTTTAAATCTGCATTCGCAATTTTTGCAATGAATTTCAGGTGTTTGAGACAATTCCATATGCTTTATTTAATGGGGCTATTTTAGTTCTCCTAAAATACTATTTTTGAGACAAACCCATGGCGAGACAATTTTAAATTTGATTTTGCAATAATGTCTATGTCAATTCCCTAATTTTGTGACATGTACAACTCCCTATTAAAAAAGCAGACTTGTTTTTCACTTTTTTTCGTGGTCTTTTTTTTCCTAACTCAAATGGAAATTATGGCACAAGAAGCGACCATTAGTGGCGTAGTTTCAGAGGCCAGTAGTAATGAGACCCTCATAGGAGTGACTATAGCCGTGCCATCTTTGGCTAGGGGTGTCATAACCAATGAATATGGTTTTTATTCCTTGTCACTCCCTTTAGGCACCTATGAATTACAGATTAGTTACCTAGGGTTTGAGACTTTTTCAAAACAAATAATACTGACAGAGAACCTGCGTTTAGATGTTCAGTTAGAAGAAATTGCCGCTGCATTAGATGAAGTTGTTTTAGTAGAAAGTGTAGAACGTAATAGTATTCGAAAACCTCAGATGAGTGTGAACGGTCTTATGGCGGCAAGTATTAAAAAGATCCCCGTAATTTTAGGAGAAGCAGATGTTTTAAAATCGCTATTATTACTTCCAGGAGTGACCAGCGCTGGAGAGGGTGCCTCTGGTTTTAACGTTAGGGGTGGTGCTGCAGATCAAAATTTAATTCTTTTAGATGAGGCTATTGTGTTTAACTCCTCTCACTTATTTGGTTTTTTCTCTGTGTTTAACCCAGATGCTATAAAAGATGTAAAACTCTACAAAGGGGGTATTCCAGCTAAATATGGAGGAAGGGTTTCTTCTGTTCTCGACATTTATCAGAAAGAGGGAAACAGTAAAGAATTTAAAGCGAGTGGAGGCATTGGACTAGTGTCTAGCAGGCTTCTGTTAGAGGGACCCTTAGAAAAAGATAGGGGTGCTTTTTTAATAGGAGGAAGAGCATCTTATGCACATTTGTTTCTGGCGCTCACGGGGAATGAAAACAAAGCTTATTTCTATGACTTAAATACCAAACTGAATTACAAGATTAACAATAAAAATAGTATTTACCTGTCTGGATATTTTGGTAGGGACCTTTTTGGTATTTCAGATAGTTTTATAAATGTCTATGGGAATTCGGTGGCCAATTTTCGTTGGAACCACCTTTTTTCGGATAAATTGTTTTCCAATATGTCTTTGATCTACTCAGATTATTATTACGGATTAGAACTAGATTTAGTAGGTTTTCAATGGGATTCAGGAATTCAAAACTTTAATTTCAAACACGATTTTAACTATTACCTCTCCTCGGACACTAAATTGAATTTTGGATTAAATAATATATACTATCGGTTTAATCCAGGAGAAATTAAGCCCAATAGATCAGATTCTGGCATAGTCAGGGATAAGTTAACAGACAAATACGCCAATGAATTTGCGACCTATATAGACGTGGAACAAAATGTGTCAGAGGCGCTTTCTGTCCAATATGGCCTGCGATGGAGCAGGTTTGATCGTTTGGGTCAAGAGCTGTTTTATAGCTATGAAAATAATGAAACAGTATCTTATGACCCTAATTTTGATTTGTATTCAGAAGCTACCCCCACAGGCCAGGTACAACAAGATAGAAATACTTCTATAGCTACATTTAATCATTTGGAACCCAGATTGGGGGTCTCTTATTTAATTAACGGGCAAACCAGTGTAAAAGCCAGTTACAATCGCATGGCACAATACCTCCATTTACTTTCAAATACGAGCTCACCAACCCCCTTGGATGTTTGGACGCCCAGTGGTCCTTTTGTAAAGCCCCAATTATTGGATCAATTTGCTTTGGGTTATTTTAAGAATATAAACCAGTACAGTATTGAGACAGAGGTTTTTTACAAGGAAATTGCCAACAGAATAGACTATATAGACGGCGCAAACCTCATTGCTAATGACGCTATTGAACGTGTGGTACTCAATGGAGAAGCTAGAGCGTATGGCTTAGAATTTTTACTTAAGAAAAACAGTGGTGCTTTCACAGGCTGGCTGGCCTACACCTGGTCCAAATCTGAACAACGTACCCCTGGAAGAAATGCCATGGAGACAGGTATCAATCAAGGGAATTGGTATGTAACGCCCTTTGACAAGACCCACGATTTATCCATTAACACTAGCTATGAGCTCAGTGATAAATGGCAATTTAATGCCAATTTTTTGTTCCAAACGGGGCAACCCACCAATTATCCAGTGGGCCAATATGAACTCAGGGGTCTTAATGTACCTATTTTTGGTTTGCGAAATCAAGAGCGACTTCCTGCTTACCATAGATTAGATATTTCTGCGACTTTAATACCACAGAAGAATAAAGGTAGGAAGTTTCAGTCCGAATGGTCCTTTGGTATCTATAATTTGTATAACAGGAGAAATGCAGCTTCCATTAATTTTCGTCAAAATGCCGACACCGGAAACAATGAGGCCTTGAGAACTTCAATTTTTGGGATCGTACCCTCTGCCACCTATAATTTTAAATTCTAGCCAAATGAAATTCAGCAGCCACATACTTCTATTTGCGCTTATCATGAGTCTTTTCTCTTGCGAGGATGTCATTGAGGTAGCCGTTCAAAACAGCACTCCTAAACTGGTCATAGATGCCCATTTTAATGTGTTCACTAAGGAAGAACCCTCTCGATTAGAAGGCGGCGTTAGGCTGTCTTTTTCTGCCAATTATTTTGATCAGGAGGTACCTATGGTAAAAGATGCCACCGTGGTAATTACTCACTTAAATTCTGGACGCGAATATCCGTTGCGCTTCAATGAATCTAAAGGCTTGTTTCTTCCTGAAACCATTGATTTTTTAACCGACGTTCATTCAGGCTATGAAATAAAGGTGGTGCACTCAGGGCAGACCTATATAGGGACTACTCAATTTATTCCAGTACCACCCATTTTAAAAGTGGAACAGGGGAACAAAACACTTTTCAGTGGCGACGAAACAGAAATTATATTGGCTTTTCAAGATTTTCCTGAACGAGCAGATTATTACTTATACGATTTTGGACAAAATATATTCAGGCCCATTGAAGATCGATTTTTTCAAGGCGAGGCATTTGTTTTTTCTCATTTCTACACCTCAGATGAGGTAGCAGTAGGAGATTTAATTACCATTAAAGCGCATGGCGTGTCTGAAGCGTACTATAACTATTTTAATCTGATCCTAAGTTTAACAGATGGAAATGGAGGGCCTTTTCAAAGCCTTCCAGCTAGTTCAAGGGGTAATGTGGTCAATATCACTGAGCCAGACAATTACCCCTTAGGGTTCTTCTTAATTTCTGAGTCTGATCAGCGGCAACTGCTCATAGAAGATTTAAAGTAGTGGTCACTTTTTAGTGGCTATAAAATGTTATTTTTTTAAATGATTACCTCTAGGCGCGTTGTATTCATATAGGACTTCTTCGCTGTGAAGAAATTGGGCGGCAGCAGCAGAATCTATTACCTTTACGGCACTTCTTTTGAGCATTTCTGATTCATAAGAATTCAAAACTGTCTCACGAATGCCATTTTTTTGCCAATCAGAATGTGCATGACAGCCCTTGGTAATGTTTCTAGCCAGAGACAGCGCATCTAATAAAGCCTGATTTGCCCCTTGTCCTTTGAAGGGACTCATGGGATGGGCTGCGTCTCCTAATAAAGTTATTTTTTTGTGTTTTTGTAAACTTTTAGGATCTAATAATGCTCGGTCATATACTGGATAGCCAGATATTTTTTCAAGCTCTGTAGCTGCAATTATTTCAGGAATAGGGCTATGCCATTGGGTGCGTTCAAGAGCCATTTCCTTTAACTTTTTGGGCCCAAGAACACGTAGTTTTTTTGCAACGTCTTCTTTAATAGGAAAGCTCAATTGCCACATGACAGCATTTTTGTCATAAGGCATAACATAGATACGCTCTGTTCCATTGGCTGTCTGAAAAACAGTTTTGCCGTCTAGTAAGTCTGTTGCTATTCCTTGGATAAGATCTGAGGAACATATTCCTAGAATGACCATACAGTCTAAATAATTCAAAGGCGATATTTGCTCTCCAATACTCCAATTCCTAACAGCACTCCTAATTCCGTCTGCACCCACCACGAGGTCTGTGTGGTATTTTTTTAATTTCCCTTGAACCTTAAAATGCAGAACCATTTTCTGCGCTTCATCTTCCTTTATGTCTATAAGTTCATGGTCCCAAAGCGGCATGTTTTCTGCATGAAGTTGTTCTAATAGAGATTGGCGCAGGGATTGCCTGGATATGTGAATATTGGTGTGTCTCAATGGTTTTTTTGAGCGCTCTTCCCGCCACTTTCTCATGCCCCACTCTCCAATGACTTCTCCACTAATATTATGTACCAAATGTCTGGTAGAAACGACACTTTCCTCTAAAGAAAGAATACCAAAAGCCTTTAGTGCTTTGCTAGCTTGTTGGAGGGTGAGTCCATAGCCCTGAGAACGAGAACTGAAATGAGTATCTTTCTCAAATAGTGTAAATGGAATACCTCTGTGAAGGCATGCCACGCCCAATGCTACTCCTCCAATACCCGCTCCAATAATAGCTATATGGGGGTACTTTTCTGTATCTGTTACAGTAGCGGTTTGTGCTATTATTAAACCAGATCCGTTACATGCTTGACATTTTTCTAAAATAGGGGTTGGTTTTTCAGGGATACGCCCTGTTTCATTATTTTTCTGGTATTCTTCTAAGGCGTTTTTGTAAGCGTTACGGATTTTTTTACGAAGTCTTTTATTTAGCCGCCCCATTCCTTTGCATTTTTCACAAATACACCAGTAATCTTTATTATTGGGCTCTTTTTTCACTTATGATGTATTTAATCAAGCTTTATAAGCAAATATAATAAGTATAGCCGGAACGAAAAGGATCCATTTACTACAATAGTTCGGAATAAACGACTAGCTTCGCGGCTTCTTAAAAAGGCTATATGAAACGCATTAATCAATACAAGAAATTATTTGGAGTCACGGGAGATTTAGAGCTTAAAGCACTTAAAACTGCCTATAGAAATCTGGTTAAAGAATGGCATCCTGATAAGTTTCAAGAAGGAGACCCTAAAAGGGAGGAAGCAGAATTACAGAGTAGACTCATCATAGACGGCTATCATTTTTTAGTGAGTATTGCACCAGAAACCATAGCGGTAAACTTAGACGCTTATACAGAAACCATCACAAATTCAGGTATTGCTGATTATTATCACAAAGGAATGCTCTTAGAAATTACTTTTTTAGACGGTACCACTTATGAATATTTTGGGGTGAGTAAAGCCTTGTATCATAAAATGATTCAATCAGACAAGCTAAATAGATTCGCCAAACGAAATATTTATCCCAATCGCCTTTACAGAAAATCTAAACGCACTTTAAATGAATCTTAATTAGCGTCAATTAGTTTTTTATATGGTTTAATGGTAACAATCTCCGTATTTATGAAGCCTATAGAAACAGGAGTACTATCTTTACTCAAAACAATTTTATGTCCATTAAGTTTTCTGATTTAGGAATTTCTTCACCATTACAAAAAGGCCTTCAGGATTTAGAAATTTCTGAACCCACTTTTATTCAAAAGAAAGCCATTCCAGTGGTGCTTCATCAAAAAGAAGACTTAGTGGCTTTGGCTAAAACTGGAACAGGAAAAACAGCTGCCTTTGGTTTGCCTTTGTTGGACCTAATAGATATTAAAAAAAATCATGTTCAAGTAGTTATATTAGCGCCTACCCGTGAGTTGGGGCAACAAATTCACAGTAATCTGGTGGACTATGCTGCGCATCTTTCAACGGTTTCAATTGCTTCTCTCTGTGGTGGGATACCTATTAAACCTCAGATGGAGCGTTTAAAAACACCTACTCAAATTGTGGTAGCTACCCCAGGTAGATTGTTAGATCTAGTTGGTCGTCAGGCCATACAGCTAAACAAAGTCTCTTATTTGGTTTTAGATGAGGCAGATGAGATGGTGAGTAATTTTCAACAGGAGTTGGAAACCATTGTCAAAGAGATTCCAAAGAAAAGAAGGACTTTATTGTTTACAGCCACACTTTCTGGTGCCGTAAAACAGTTGGTTCAAAATTATATGTCTAAGCATTTAGTCCAAATAGAAGATAATACGGAAGGATCAGTAAATCTTGGTATTGAGCACCATTATACAGTGGTGACCCCTATAGAAAAGCTAGATGTTTTATTGCATTTTTTGAGCAGCAGGGTAGGGCAACGCGGTTTAATCTTTTGTAAAACTAAAGCGGCTGTTAATAAGCTAGGTAAAAATTTAGCGATCAATAAATTTTCTTCCGGATTAATTCATGGGAGTTTAACCCAAGGAATTCGAGATAGAATTATGGGGCAGTTTAGAGAGGGGCACATAGATATTTTGGTAGCTACTGATTTGGCTGCAAGGGGAATAGATGTTAAAGAAATTTCTTATGTAGTGCATTATCATTTGCCTGACACTTATGATACTTATGTTCATAGAAGTGGTCGTACAGCTAGGGCCGGAGCAAAAGGATTTTCATGGGCTATAATTCAAGAAGAAGAGCTTGTAGATATTCCACATTTTGAACAGGAATTAGACCTCATTTTTACAGAACTCAAAAAAGGAGATGCTAAGAGTATGGAGGAAAATAAAGGATTGCTTTGGGCTAAAAAAATATTTAAAACCAAACCGAATCACGAAATATCTCCTTCTTTTAGAGCACAAATTGGAACTGTTTTTCATCACCTGACCAAAGAAGAGCTCATAGATAAATTATTGGCAGACTACGTGATGAATTCAAAAGCTGTTCTTACTGAAAAAGCGTCTGTAAAAAAGAGAAAAAAGCGCTAGTAGAAGACCTCTTAAGAATTAGGTTATTCAAACCACCAAACGACTATTCTACTTATTTTATTTCCTATTTCCATAGGAAGGACAGTAAATATTGCCTTAGCTTTTTTAAGTTGTTTTTGAATGGATGGAAGACTTTCTTCTTTTGAGACAAGGGAAGAAAACAACCTTACTTGAGATTTATACCCTACACTTTCTTTGATTAATCGCTTTATAAAAAGGGCCTCTCCACCATTACACCAAAGCTCGTTGGCTTGCCCTTCAAAGTTTAATAATATGGTGTTATTCTTCTTTCTATCTGCTAGATTTCGCTGCTTTTTAATAGAGCCTTTGAGTGCATCTTCCTTAGAACTGTGAAAAGGAGGGTTACAAACCGAAAAATCAAAGCGATCATTTGGTAGCACAATGTTCTTAAAAATAAACTGCTTGTTCTCTTGTAAACGAATTTCAATGGAGCCATTAAATGCAGGGGTTTTCCTAATATTTTCTTTGGCTATTTCAACAGCTTTCACATCGCTCTCTGCACCAACCATAGGCCAACCTAAATGTTGTGAGCCAAGTATGCAATAGATGCTATTTGCTCCTGCGCCTATATCTAGTCCTTTTAAAGGCTTGTCTGTGTTTAAATCAAACCTTTCTGAAAGAAAATCTTTTAAGTAAAGTAGGTAGTCTAAACGCCCAGGGACCGGAGGAATCAGGTACCCTTTGGGTAAAACATAATCTTGGAGCTTATAATCTGCCAGTAACATGGCTTTATTTAGTGCATAAACTGCGTTTGAATCACTGAAATGGATTGTTTCTTGACCAGAGGGATTTAAAACTACATGATTTTTAAGCGGTTCATAGGCTTCTATATACTTGGTAAAATTGTAGGGAATTTGGTACGGATTATCTGGATGCATGGCTGTAAAGATAAGAGAATTAATGATTTTGGATGGCAAAAAAAACTCTTGAAAATCAGATGATTAACAAGGGTTAAAGTACTCGATATGGAGTTGTTTTGAATCAATAATGCCCTTTTAGAGATTGCCTAATCCAATATTCGGAAAAGGCGCAGAATTAAAATGGCTGAATTAAATCCCAAAGATTGCCATAGAGATCTTTAAAAACTAAAACCTTGCCATAGGTCTCTACTCTTGGACCATTAACAATTTCTACAGAGTTTACAATTAGATTATTATGAAATTTGTCAATATCAGATGTATATAAAAACAAGAATACCCTTCCTCCTGACTGATTTCCAACAAATTTCAGTTGATTGTCGTTTGACGCTTTAGCCAATAATAATTTACATCCTTGTTTGTTGGACTCTCTTGGTTCTATTACAACCCATCTTTTTTTATCTGAAAGTATTGTGTCTTCAACGAGGCTAAATTGAAGCACGTTAACAAAGTATTCAATGGCTTCGTCATAATCGTTAACGAGCAAAGCTATTTGTCCTATATGAGTTTGCATTAGTTATTAAGGTATTCTCAAAAATACCCTCTTTGAACGACATAAAAAAACCGTTACACTATAATAGTAAAACGGTTTTATTATTTAAAGTTGCACCCCCTAATATTAAAAGTTGCAGCACAACTAAATCTTTTAATGAATTAACTACCCGTAATCGGGCTTCCAAATACTCCTACTGCCAACTCAACCCAAATTATTAGAAAAATTATTAAAGCAAAAATAATAGTCACTATTTTAAATGTTTTATTCCTAAGCTTCTCAATGATAAAATGTATAGTTAGCCCTGTCAATCCCAACAGAAACCCCATGACTATAAAGTCAAATAAAGACCAATTGACTTGCTTGGAAAAAATGTTTCCAAAAAGTGGAATCAATAATAATAATAGAGGAGAAAACACTCTTTTAATTACTGTCAAATTCATGATTAAATATTTTTGTAAAAATAAAAAAAAACTACATTTTATCAACTTAACAGTTTTATTAAGATTTTTGTAGTGCCAGGTTGAGGGGAAGTGTGTTGGTTTTCAGGGTATATGTAAACGATGAAAAGTGACATATAATAGGTAATTTATTGTTTTATAAATCCACCCCCTCACTTTAAATTAAGTGATGCACTGAAACTTTTTGGGTTTTTATATAGGTATTATGAAGCGAGCTATTTGTAAGGTTTCAATACAATAATCATACAAAAAATTATCATTAAAACAAAAACCCCTAACTAATTAAAGTTAGGGGTTTTGTTGTACTCGAGGCGGGACTTGAACCCGCACGGACTAATGTCCATTGGATTTTAAGTCCAACGTGTCTACCAATTCCACCACTCGAGCCTAATTGCTCGCGCAATATGGACGGTTATGGAGCGAAAAAAGGGATTCGAACCCTCGACCTCCACCTTGGCAAGGTGATGCTCTACCCCTGAGCTACTTTCGCGTTTTATATATTTAAAGATCGTGCATTACTACTAATGCGAGGGCAAATTTAAGACTTTTATCTAAAACCCAAAGTAAAAATGAATAAAATTAAATAAAATAAAGGGCTCTTTTTTTAAGGGAGTCATAAAAGGTCTGAACCTTAGTGAGATGCGTTTTTGCCGCTGATCAGTTTTTTGATCTCTTCTAATTTTAAGAGTGCCGCAACAGGGGTTAAACTATTAATGTCTAGGTCTAAAATTTCTTCTTTGATTTGCTCTAAAATTGGGTCGTCTAGTTTAAAAATGCTGAGTTGCATGTCTGCGGGGATCTCTTGAAGTTTTCCCGTGAGTTGCTCACTGCTATGGCTCTTTTCTAGCTTTTTCAGAATACTATTGGCTTTTTCAAGCACTTCCTTAGGCATGCCAGCCATTTTAGCCACATGAATTCCAAAACTATGCGCACTACCTCCAGGACTAAGTGTCCTGATAAAAAGTACCGTGTCTTTTAATTCTTTCACGGCCACATTAAAGTTTTTTATTCGATCAAAACTAGCACTCATCTCATTGAGTTCATGGTAATGGGTGGCAAAAAGGGTTTTTGCTTTGGAGTTGTGTTGGTGCAAATATTCAGTTATAGCCCAAGCAATAGAGATACCGTCATAGGTACTTGTTCCTCTACCAATTTCATCTAAAAGCACCAGGCTACGATCAGATAAGTTATTCAAGATACTAGCGGTTTCGTTCATTTCTACCATAAAGGTAGAAGCGCCCTGACTAATATTGTCAGAAGCACCAACTCGGGTAAAAATTTTATCTATTATACCTATTTTGGCTGCAGATGCTGGAACAAAAGAACCCATCTGCGCCATAAGCACAACCAAAGCGGTTTGCCTTAATAAAGCAGATTTACCACTCATATTAGGCCCAGTGATCATAATGATTTGTTGGCTTTCTCTATCTAGGAAAAGATCGTTAGCCACATATTTTTCATCGACCGCTAATTGCTGTTCTATGACAGGGTGTCTAGCACCTTTAAGGTCTAGTGTGAATCCTTGGTCTAAATGTGGAAGACAATAATTTTGTTCTCTAGCCAAAATACTAAAACCACAGAGGCAATCTAAAGTAGCTACTTGATGTGCATTTTTTTGAACGGCTAAAATATAGGCTTGTGCTGTAGAGACCAATTGGTCAAAAAGTTGCTGCTCAATACTTAGGATCTCTTCTTGAGCGCCTAGTATTTTAGTTTCGTATGTTTTGAGTTCTTCTGTAATATAACGCTCCGCATTGACCAAAGTTTGTTTTCTAATCCAGTCATCAGGCACCTTGTCCTTATGGGTATTTCTCACTTCTATATAATAGCCAAACACATTGTTAGACGCAATTTTTAAACTGCTAATCCCAGTACGTTCCGTTTCTCTAGCAAGCATGGCGTCCAAATGTTTTTTCCCTGCGCTAGATAGGTCTCGTAATTCATCTAAAGCCTCGTGATACCCTGGAGCAATAGTGGTTCCTTTTCCAATTACAACAGGTGCTTCCTCTGCAAGGCAATTCATAATAGATTGGGTAAATTGTTGCAAGGGGTCTATCCCTTCTGCTAAATGCGCCAAAGCTTTTTGACCTGACAAGGCAGCAAGAGATTTAATGGGGCCAAGGGCCAAAAGAGTATTTTTTAACTGCACCATTTCTCTAGGGCTTATTTTGGTGGTGGCCACCTTAGAGATAAGCCTTTCTAAGTCCCCAATACTTTTCAATGATTGCTCAAATCGCTGTTCTAATGTTGCGTTTTCTTGCAGATGAGACACAATTTGGTGTCTGGATTCAATAGAATTTTGGTCTTTTAAAGGAAGGGCAAGCCATCTTTTTAGTAGCCGCCCACCCATAGGGGTTGTGGTTTTGTCTATGACCTCCAGGAGACTAATGCCGTCTGGCGCGTTGGATTGAAAAAGCTCTAGATTTTTAATCGTAAAACGATCCATCCATACATAAGCGTCTTCTGCAATTCTGTTGAGACGGCTTATGTGACTCAATTTGTCATGTCTTGTTTCTGACAAATAATGTAATACGACTCCTGCAGCCACAATACCTAAGGGTAAATTTTCTACGCCAAAACCAGCCAGTGTTTTTGTATTGAATTGCTTGTTGAGGCTTTCTTTGGCATAATGTTCTTGAAAGACCCAATCCTCTACAAAAAAGTAATGCCAATGACTGCCAAAAGAGGCTTGTATGTTTTTTCTTTCCGGTTTGGATACCAATACTTCAGAGGGAGAAAAATTTTGTAACAGCTTGTCAATATATTCTTCAGTACCTTGTGCACATAAAAATTCCCCAGTACTAATGTCTAAAAAAGCCACCCCAAATTCCTTATTGGTCTTATGAAGTGCCGCAAGGAAATTGTTGGATTTGGCAGAGAGAATGTCATCATTGAATGCCACTCCAGGTGTAATGAGTTCGGTAACCCCTCTTTTGACTATAGTTTTGGTTTGCTTAGGGTCTTCTAGTTGGTCACAAATAGCCACCCTTTCCCCAGCTTTTACGAGTTTTGGTAAATAGGTGTTTAGGGAGTGGTGGGGGAAACCAGCCAATTCAGTTTTATCTCCCCCATTGTTTCTGTGGGTGAGTACAATCCCTAAAATTCTGGCAGCTTTAATAGCGTCTTCTCCAAAAGTCTCATAGAAATCACCTACCCTAAAAAGCAGTAAAGCGTCAGGGTATTTGGTTTTAATTCCATTGTATTGTTTCATCAATGGACTAATTTTTTTAGGTGTTTCTGTTGGTTTCAAAAGCGATTAAATTAGTGTATTTTTGACCTTTTAAATATACAAGCAATGTACTATTTTCCCTTGCTTTAGAAAACATTTGTTAATATCTAAAGGGGTTTATAGGATAAAAAAACTCAAAATGCAGAAAACACCTAATGAGGCTTTAAAAAGATTAGATGTCGCTGGATTTAAAGCTGCGCATAAAACACCTTTAATATTAATACTAGATAATATTAGAAGTCTCAATAACATTGGGTCTGTCTTTAGAACAGCTGACGCATTTTTAGTCTCTAAAATTTACCTCTGTGGCATAACAGCTCAGCCACCTCACAAAGACATTAATAAGACGGCTTTAGGGGCAACGGATACGGTAGATTGGGAATACAGGGAAAGCACCTTGGAATTGGTCAAAGAATTGCAGTCTCAGTCTATAGCAGTGTGGTCTGTAGAGCAAGCAGAAGGGGCTACTTTTCTAGATCAAATGACTTTGTCACCACAAAAAACCTATGCACTTATTTTTGGTAATGAGGTGAAAGGGGTACAGCAAACAGTGGTTAATGCGAGTGATGGTGTGGTGGAAATTCCTCAATTTGGCACTAAGCACTCATTGAATATCTCCGTAAGTGCTGGCGTGGTGGTATGGGACTTTTGGAAAAAGTTATCGGCTTTTTAAAAAGCCAAATAAGGCTATTTTTTTAATAATCCATTGGTAATCTTCTGGATTGGACACAAAATCCCGATCAGAAACATCTATGATAAGTTGTTGGTTTTGATGGTGTGTTTTAATAAAATCCAAATACCCTTGATTAATTTTCTCTAAGTATTCAGCGTCAATTGTTTTTTCGTAATCACGGCCTCTTTTAGCAATATTATCAAGTAAGCGCTCCGTATTTTGATACAGGTAAATATAAGCATCTGGCACCTTGGCGTCTTTATACATAAAGCCAAATAATTTTCTGTATAAGGCGTATTCTTCCTTTCCAAGGGTGATTTGTGCAAAAATGAGCGACTTATAAATGTCGTAATCACTCACCATAAAGTTTTTGAATAGGTCTAGTTGAGAGGTGCTCTCAGTGTACTGCTGGTATCTCTCTGCAAGAAAGGACATTTCTAAAGGAAAGGCATACCTGGCCTGATCTTCATAAAATTTAGGTAAAAACGGATTATCTGCAAAGCCCTCAAGTATTAATTTGGCATTAAAATCTTCAGATATCATCGAAGAAAGGGTTGTTTTACCAGCCCCAATATTTCCTTCTATAGCGATAAAGGTGAGCCCGCTGTCTAATAGATTCAGCGTTTTATTAAGCTTAATTTCAGTGCGCTCTAAACCAGTTAAATCTTCTGAAGTTTCTAGAATTGACTGTATTGATGTATTTAAAACAGGGTGTATGGTATTTGCGGCAATTTGCGCCAAAGGCACAAGTACAAAAGCCCGTTTTTCCATCTGAGGGTGGGGCAATTGCAACCGTTCCTCTGAATGGGTTTTTGTGCCGTATAACAGTAGATCAATATCTATGGTTCTTGCAGCATAACCTTCTTGTTCAAAACGCTTTCTTCCCAAGCTATTTTCTATCTCTAAAATAGTATCTAACACTTTCAAGGGCGTTATAGAAACTTCAATAGACAAACAACAATTTAGAAAGTCCTCAGAATCAAAACCCCAAGCGGCAGTTTTATACACTGGAGAAATGGCTATAATACTTCCCAGCCTATCCTCTAAAAGATAGACGGCTTTCTGAAGCATTAATGCTTTATTTCCAAGGTTACTGCCCAATGATAAATGGGCGATTTGGGTATTTTTTTTCATGAGAAAACAAAGTAACAAAAGAAATTAAGAATCGGTATCTTTGTTTTTATAAAAGATTGTGCTATGACTTTTTTAAGAAATTTCTTTGCCTCGTGTTTGGGGACTTTAGTGGCCTTTGGAGTGGCTTTTTTCATGTTCTTCTCTATTATAACTGCCTTGTCAGATATGGAACCTCAGACCGTGATTGGAAACAAAGTGGTATTGGAATTAGATTTCCAAGGATCTGTAAAGGATAGGATCGCAGACCAAAGCCAAGATCCTTTTGGTGCATTTGGCAACCCACAAATGGGACTTGATCAGATTTTATTAGCCATTGAAGTGGCTAAAGAAGACTCTAGGGTACAGGGTATAAGCATTAGAAATGCTTATTTCATAGCAGGTTGGTCTCAGGTGAAAGCGATTAGAGATGCCTTGTCGGATTTTAAAGCTTCTGGAAAAAAGGTTTTTTCTTATGCAGAATTTTACGACCAGAAAGATTATTATTTGGCCTCTGTAGCAGATTCAATATTCCTTACTCCAACCGGAATTGTTGGACTAAATGGCTTGAGTTCAGAAGTGCTGTACCTCAAAGATTTTCAAGAAAAATCTGGAATAAAAATGGAAGTCATTAGGCATGGTAAATACAAAAGCGCTGTAGAGCCTTATTTGGAAAATGAGATGAGCGTGGCTCAAAAAACACAACTTACGGAATTGTTAGATGGACTTTGGCAAGTAATGGCTCAAGATATGGCTCAGGACAGAAACATGACTTTAGAGCAACTCAATAATTATGTGGAAATCATGGGTGCAGCAAGTCCGTCAAAAGCATTAGAGAACGGGTTTGTTGATGGTTTATTATATGAGGATGAGTACGATTTGGCGCTTAAAAAAGCCTTTGATTTACCCCTTCCAAATAAGCCTAAAACAGTTGCTTTAAGAGATTATATTAGACATTCAGCAACTAAACGTCCCTATAGCTCAAAAGAAAATATCGCGGTGGTTTACGCCCAGGGAGAGATTATGTATGGTCAGGGGAGTGCAGATTATATTGGGCAAGAGCTCACTATAGAAGGCATTGAGGCAGCCGTTGAAAACAGCACGGTTAAGGCCATAGTGCTCAGGGTGAATTCTCCAGGAGGGAGTGCGTTGGTTTCAGACCTTATTTGGCATGCTATTGAAAAAGCAAAAGCGGTGAAACCAGTAGTGGTTTCTATGGGAGATCTGGCCGCCTCTGGCGGATACTACATTGCTGCTGGTGCAAACAAAATATTTGCTTCTCCTGCTACAATCACAGGCTCTATTGGTGTTTTTGGGGTTTTGCCCAATATGTCTCAATTGGCAAAAGAGTGGGGGGTGAATGCCCAAGAAGTGGCCACCCACGACAACGGTGCTACCTATTCCGTATTTAGCCCTATGTCTAATAAGTTCAGGGCACTCACAGTTCAAAGTATAGAAGATACCTACCAGACCTTTTTAAGTAGGGTGAGCTCCGGTAGGGGCATGACTCTGGATGAGGTAGACGCCCTTGCGCAAGGAAGGGTTTGGACCGCTCAGGCGGCCTTAGAAGGAGGGCTTATAGATGGTATAGGAGACTTGGATATGGCTATAGAGCAAGCGGCTTTACTAGGAGGAGCATCTGATTATGGTATTAGAAATTATCCAAAATATAAGTCTCCGTTTGAACAGTTAATAGAAGACCTATCGGGCGTGAGGACAACTATTAAAGCATTTTCCTCCATGTCTGACAATCAATTAGATGCAGCTGGTTTTTTGAAATCACTACGTCAGCGATTAAAACAAGAAGGCATACAGGCAAGAATGCCCTTTGCTTTAGAGATTAAATAGTGTTATTTCACTGTGGTGTTTAGGGCCAAAAGGGATATTTATTATAGCTAGACCTATAGAGTATATTTAAAAATGAAACAAGAAGGGGTATTTATATTAGAAGGGAAACAAAAAGAGCTGGCACAAAAAATATACCTTTTGTTAGGAGCGCTATTTATTACTTCTTTGGTGGTGTCTAATTTAATTTTTCAGAAATTTTTCTCTTGGCAACCTTTTGGAGACATCAGCCTTTTTGGCGTGCCTTTGTTTCAGGTTTCCGTGGGTATTTTACCCTATCCTATCACTTTTTTGATCACAGACTTGATCTCTGAAATTTACGGAGCCAAAAAGGCCAATGCTATAGTAGGTGCAGGAATATTTGCCTCAGTGTTTTCCATGGGTATTATATGGTTGGCTAATGTAGTGCCAGCTATGGAAACATCTCCTGTAGATAATGTTATTTTTGGCAAAGTTTTTGCCCTTTCTCCTGTAGCTGTTTTGGCCTCAATGTTGGCTTATTTGGCGGCACAGTACATTGATATAAGTCTGTATCATTTTTGGAAAAAATTGACGGCAGGAAAGCATTTGTGGTTGCGCAATAATTTTTCCACCTTTTTATCCCAATTCGCAGACACATTTTTAGTAGTGTTACTGTTGTGTGTATTTGATATTTTGCCTTGGGATTTATTTTTGGGATTGGTCGCTAGTGGCTTTATTTTTAAAGTGATTGTAGCGGCTTTGGATACCCCTTTTTTATATCTTTTTGTCGGTATTTTTAGAAAAAAATTTAATTTGCCCCAAGGAGGAGAGATCTCTTGGTAATATTATTTTGGGGCTTTTTCAATTGAATCAGCAGTTTTGGTTAAAATGACAGCTTCACAACAAACCCTTCATGGCTTCTCACATTAAAAACACGCTGGTCTTCAAAAATTAAATACTGGCCCTTTATGCCGCTGAGCGTACCACTAAAAGAGGGGGTTTTAACTAGGTTTATAGATTGTACTTTTTCAGGATATTGGGTCACTGGAAAGTCCATGTGTTGTTCTTTATTTTGATCCAGAAAAAAAGGCAATGCTTCTTGAGGTATAAATTGTTTTAGTTGGTCTCTTACAGCGGCGAGATCTTCATCTTGAGTTTGACCAGTAAGCATTTTTCTCCAATTGGTTTTGTCTGCAACATGATCCTTTAAGGCTACTTCCGTAATTCCTGCGAGGTACCTGTTAGGGGCTTCCAAAATTTCTATAGCTTCGTGCGCGCCTTGATCAATCCATCTAGTGGGTATTTGTGAGCGTCTAGTTACCCCAACTTTTAAGTGGCTGGAGTTGGCCAAATACACAATATGGGGTTGTAATTGGACTTTCTGTTCATAGGCTAAATCTCGATCTTCTATTCCCAAATGTGCCTTACTCAATTCTGGTCGCATGATCCAATCTCCGGCTTGGGGGGTGTCAAAAAAACAATTTTTACAGAATCCTTGTCTAAAAATAACTTTGTCTTCATGGCAGTTTAAACATTCATAGCCTTGAAAGTCTATGTTTATCTCCCTTCCTAGAAGTGTGTTGAGGTGCACAAAATCTTCTTTAAAAACTAAATAATACTGAATTGGAGCACCCAATTCTGTTTGCATTTTTTTTAAAACACCTTGATATGTCATCTTTGTTTAAAACTGCTTTGCGGTTGGTGAAAACCAAATTAAAACCTAATTTTAAGCAAGCTACAAAATATAGTCTACATGCCCATACCAATCATTAATACAGTAGCCTCTTGGCTGCTTAAAAAGAGGCTACACCAGATTGAGTTTTTTTTAAAGTACCCTATTGAGGTGCAAGATGAATTGCTTATGGGATTGGTGGTATTTGCCAAAGACACTGAAATGGGTAAGAATTATGACTTTAGTTCTATTCAAAACTATACAGACTTTGCCTCTCGTGTGCCAATAACCAACTATGAAGGGATGGAGCATTTAATAGATCAATCCAGGCGTGGTTCAGCCAATTTATTTTGGCCTACCCCAATCAAATGGTTTGCTAAGAGTAGCGGAACAACCAATGCCAAAAGTAAGTTTATTCCAGTAAGTCAAGAGTCTTTGGAAGATTGTCATTATAAGTCTAGCAAAGACCTTTTGTCTATTTATCTCAATAATAACGAGAATTCTCAATTGTTTACGGGGAAAAGTTTACGCTTGGGGGGCTCAAAGGAATTGTATGAATCTCATGGTAGTGTTTTTGGAGATCTTTCTGCCATACTAATAGATAATATGCCTTTTTGGGCTGAATTTAGCTCTACACCCTCTAATAAAGTTTCCTTAATGCCCGATTGGAATACCAAACTAGCTGCTGTAATTGCAGAGACCTCCAAAGAAAATGTCACGAGTATGGCTGGGGTGCCGTCTTGGATGTTGGTGTTGTTGAATGAGCTTTTAGACACTACTGGGAACGATCATTTATTTCAGGTTTGGGACCAATTGGAGGTGTATTTTCACGGAGGGGTAAGTTTTAGTCCTTACAAAGAGCAATTTAAAAAGCTACTTCCTAGAAAATCTTTCAATTATTACGAAATATACAATGCCTCTGAAGGTTTTTTTGCCATCCAAGACCGCAATAAAGCCTCTGATCTAATGCTTATGTTGGACTATGGTATTTTTTATGAGTTCATCCCAATGAATGCCTATGGTAAAGAGGAGGAATATGCCATTCCATTGTCAGAAGTTACTCTTCACACAAATTACGCTATAGTGATCACTACCAATGCTGGATTGTGGCGCTATAAAGTTGGAGATACGGTTCGCTTTACTTCATTGAGTCCTTATAGAATTAAAATTACTGGAAGAACCCGGCACCATATTAATGTGTTTGGAGAAGAGCTTATCATTGAAAATGCAGAGGAAGCTTTGAAGATTGTTTGTAAAAAGACGAATGCAGAAATTATAGAGTATACGGCTGCACCCATTTTCATGAAAGGTAAGGAAAAAGGGGGGCATGAATGGCTCATAGAATTTAGAACTCCTCCAGAAGATTTAGGTCATTTTACGGCCCTACTAGACAATGCGTTAAAATCGCTCAATTCTGACTACGAAGCAAAGCGGTATAATAATATGACCCTAAATGAGCCTATAGTGCACAAGGCTAGGGTAGGACAATTTCATGATTGGTTGGCTGCAAAAGGTAAATTAGGGGGACAACACAAAATACCCAGACTTTCCAATTCTAGGCAATACCTGGAGGAGTTAATGGCCCCATAGGTCTTTTTCTTTGCTAGTTATTATATGCAGATATACAAGAAATTACTTCAAAGGGATGTGCTGCCTTAAGAAACCGCTTTTAAAGATTTAGCTGTTTCAAAGCTTAATTTTTTTTCAGCATAAGCTCTGTCTACTTTGAATTCCTTTTCCTGTGAACTTGGCATGCTAAACATGGCGTCTGTAAAGACGGATTCACATAAGGACCTAAGTCCTCTAGCTCCTAGTTTGTACTCTAATGCTTTTTCTACCAAGAAATCCAAGGCCTCATCTGTTACTTCTAAGGCAATATGGTCCATTTCAAAAAGCTTCTCATACTGTTTAATAATAGCGTTCTTTGGTTGGGTTAATATGGCTCTTAGTGTTTTCTTGTCTAAAGGATTCATATGAGTAAGCACAGGGAGTCTTCCAATAATCTCTGGAATTAAACCAAAGTCTTTAAGGTCTTTTGGGGTAATGTATTGGAGTATATTTTCATTGTCCAATCCTTCGTCTGCTTTAGAGGCACTGTATCCTACTGCTTGTAGGTTAAGCCTCTTGCTGATCTTTTTCTCTATACCGTCAAAAGCACCTCCAGCAATGAAGAGAATGTTTTCTGTATTTACTTCTATAAATTTTTGATCTGGGTGCTTCCTGCCTCCTTTAGGCGGTACATTAACTGTAGTTCCTTCTAGTAATTTAAGCAACCCTTGTTGTACGCCTTCTCCAGAAACGTCTCTGGTAATGGATGGGTTGTCACTTTTTCTAGCAATTTTATCTATTTCATCAATAAATACAATACCTCTTTCTGCTTTTTCTAGATCGTAATCTGCCGCCTGAAGCAGTCTTGTTAAAATACTCTCTACGTCTTCTCCTACATATCCCGCCTCTGTAAGCACTGTTGCGTCTACAATCGCGAGGGGAACATTAAGCATCTTGGCAATAGTTTTTGCCATAAGCGTTTTTCCGGTCCCCGTTTGACCTACCATGATGATGTTGGATTTTTGAATTTCCACATCGTCTTTAGTATCTAGTTGTAAGAGCCTTTTGTAGTGGTTGTACACCGCTACAGACAGCACCTTTTTGGTGCGGTCTTGACCAATGATAAATTGGTCTAAAAAGTCTTTAATTTCTATGGGCTTTTTTAAGGTAAGTTCCTCTGATAAGTCATTTACATGGTCTTGTTTTGTCTCTTCAGCAACAATACCATTTGCTTGGGCTATACACCTGTCACATATGTGGGCGTCTATCCCTGCAATGAGTAGGTTGGTTTCTGGTTTTTTTCTACCACAAAAAGAACATTCAAGGTTGTCTTTAGCCATGTTGTTTATTTTTTATCTCTCGATAATATTTCATCTATCATTCCATAAGACTTAGCTTCTTCTGCCTTCATCCAGTAGTCACGGTCTGAATCCTGATACACCTTATCAAAGGTTTGTCCAGAGTGATTGGAAATAATAGTGTATAATTCGTCTTTGATTTTCAACACTTCTTTAGCGGCAATTTCAATATCACTTGCCTGCCCCTGAGCACCTGATAATGGTTGGTGGATCATAACCCTTGAGTGAGTGAGTCCAGATCTTTTTCCTTTCTCTCCAGCACACAGTAACACGGCGGCCATAGAGGCTGCTATACCGGTACATATAGTGGCTACATCTGGTTTAATAAACTGCATGGTGTCGTAAATTCCCAAACCAGCATATACACTTCCTCCCGGGGAGTTTATGTATATCTGAATGTCCTTAGATGCGTCTGCACTTTCTAAGAATAACAATTGCGCCTGAACTATATTGGCTACCTGGTCATTAATACCTGTACCCAAAAAAATAATGCGATCCATCATTAATCTAGAAAAAACATCCATAGCGATGGCATTTAGTTGTCTTTCTTCAATAATATTAGGGGTCATTCCCACTGGATACATGCTAGTCATAATAGCGTCGTAATAGTTGCCATTTATTCCCTGATCTTTGATCGCAAAATCCTTAAACTCTTGTGCGTAATTCATATGAGCTGCTTAATTGATAAATAAATACGGTGCTAATAGCATGCGCTTTTAGCACCGTAAAGATAGGTAATTTATACGATTGCAAATAGAGTGCTGGGCTATTTATGCACCATACACTTCTTTTACAAAGTCTTCGTAAGAAAGCGCTTTTTCTTTAAGATTGGCTTTCTCTTTGTATAATGAGATTAATTTTTGACTCATCATCTGTTCTGAAAGACGTTTTACTTCTTCTTGATTAGATAATACCCTTGCAGCTATACCGTCCAGTTCCTCATCTTTAGGATCTAGCTGACCATATTGTGCCATTTGTTCTTTGATCAAATCTTTGGCGAAACTTTTCAAATCTTCAAAACTCACTTGAAGCGAATTGGCCTCAATGATTTTTGCTTCGATAAGTTGGTATCTAAGACCTTGCTCAGATCTTTCGTACTCTGCTTTGGCTTCTTCTTCTGTCAGTGGCTTTTCTCCACTAGTTTGGATCCATTTGGTTAAGAATTCACCTGGCAAATCAAATTTCGTTTGTGCGATTAGGGCTTCAGTAACATCGTTTAAAAGCTTTTGGTCTGCTTGTTGTTCGAATTGCTTCTCAGCGTCTTCTTTAATTTTTTGCCCCAATTCTTTTTCAGACTTTACTACATCTTTGCCAAAAAGTTTGTCAAATAACTCTTGGTCTAGCGCAGCAGGAGTTCTTTCGTTAATTTCTTCAATAGTAAAAACAACGGTAGTTTTTAGATCTTTTGCCTCAGCAGCTTCTAATCCAAAAGCACCAGCTACTGCCGCTTCTTCTTTGAAAAGTCCTTTGGTGTCAAGACTTATAGAAGCACCTACCTCAGCTCCTTGAAGAGAAGTTATTGCTTTTTTTGCTTTTAATTGATCTAAAGTAATGGTTGTTTTTTTGTCTATACCAGCCGCTTCAGAAACGAATGTCCCCGTTATTTCACTGTTGGCAGAAACTGTTTTTTCTGGAGTGATTTTTCCATATTGTTTGCGAATAGATAATATCTGGTCTGCAACCATTTTTTTATCTGCCTCAACCTTATAACTAGTAATGGCTTTTTTAGTTTTTAATGAGACATCAAATTCAGGAGAAAGTCCAATTTCAAAATCAAAAGAAAGTGTGGCTGCATTCCAGTCAAAAGTTTCAGATAGAACCTTTGGCAATGGATTTCCAAGAATAGATAATTTCTCCTCAGTGAGGTAACTGTTCAAGTTTTCTTGTAAAAGTTTGTTTACTTCTTCAACCAAAACTGCTTTGCCGTACTGTTTTTTGATCATGCCCATTGGTACCTGACCTTTTCTAAAACCTGGTATATTGGCTTTCTTTTTGTAGTCCAATAAAATGGTGTCTACCTTAGATTGAAAATCTGCTTGGTCAAGTGTAATGTTAATCTCTGCGTTTAACGTATCTATTTGTTTCTTAGTAATCTTCATGCGCTGACTGCTTTTTTTAAAGGCTTTTAATGGGGGGCAAAAGTAGTGCTTTTTAATAAGTTCAACAATTTTTGCCTTTCCTTTTTAGAGGGGGTTTAAATATTTTTTAAACTTGGGGTGATTAACTCTTTATAAAGTCTAATGTGTAGGCTAAAAATTCTGTTGGATTTTCTGCATGAAGCCAGTGACCTGCTTTTGATACAGACTTGAACTGTGCCTTTGGGAACTGCACCAAAATACTCAGATGGTCCTCCGGTAGAATGTAATCTGATTGATCACCAGATAAAAACATGCTGGGTTTTTCGAACTTAAATTCTTTTGGGAGTGCCTCTCCAATGGCATTCATAGCAACCGATAGGACTGGAATATTAGCCCTGAAACCAAAAGTTTCTGGTGTTTCTCTATAGAGATTTTTAAGAAGAAACTGCCTAACGCCAGCAGATTTAATTTGTACAGACAAGATTTCTTCTGCCTGAGTCCTACTTTTTATTTGGCTATTATACAAGGTGCCTAAAGCGTCTAATATAATTTTATGGTGGGGCGGATAGGCCTTTGGGCCTATGTCTGCCACTAGTAATTTGTGTACTTTTTCTGGAGCTATTCCCGCAAGGTACATGGCTGTTTTACCCCCCATAGAATGTCCTAAAACAATGGCTTTTTCAATTCCATTTTCTGATAGGTAAGCCAAAACGTCTTCTGCCATAAGGGCGTACGAAAATTGGGTGCTGTGAAAACTCCTACCGTGATTTCGCTGGTCTAAAAGGTGTACGCGAAAACCAGCATCGGCGTAAGCCTTACCTAAAGTCTTCCAATTGTCACTGGTTCCTAAAAAACCGTGAAGGATAACAAGGTCTTCTCCACTTCCAAAACTGTTTGCATGTAATAACGGCATTAGTAAAGTGCTTTTAAGTACATGGGAATGACATTCTCTAAGCCCATATAAAGAGATTCGCAAATGAGTGCGTGCCCAATAGAAACCTCGTCTAATTCTTGGATTTCTGCCTTAAAAAAGGCGATATTGTCTAAGGATAAGTCATGCCCCGCATTTACGCCTAAGCCTAATGACTTGGCTTTGGTTGCAGCTGATTTGTATGGCGCAATGGCTGTTTCCTTTTTTCCAGCGGCATAGCCTACTGCGTAGGCTTCTGTGTAGAGCTCTATTCGGTCTGTTCCAGTGGCTGCTGCAGCTTCTATTTGGGCTACATCAGGATCAATGAAAATGGAAGTTCTGATACCTGCTGCTTTAAAAGTTGCGATGGTTTTTTTAAGAAAGTCTGCATGTGTAATGGCGTCCCAGCCCGCATTGGAGGTTATAGCGTCTACCCCGTCTGGTACTAAAGTGACCTGGGTAGGTTTTACCGCTAGAACTAGGCCTATAAATTTTTCGTTTGGGTTTCCTTCTATATTGTATTCTGTGGTGACCACATTTTTGAGATCTCTCGCGTCCTGATAGCGAATATGACGTTCATCTGGTCTTGGGTGAATAGTGATTCCCTCTGCCCCAAATCGTTCTATGTCAGAAGCAGCCAAGAGAAGGTTTGGTACATTTCCGCCACGTGCATTTCGAAGGGTGGCCAATTTATTGATATTTACACTTAATTTTGTCATGAATTCATTGCAATTGTTCGAGAACAAAAATACAAATAAGCGAGGGCTATTCCATTTTTTAATTAGTAATTTGCAAAAAAAAGCTATCGTAATTTCATTAATTTTAAATGCTATGTGCTTTTAATTTAACTCAAATACGTTTTTTTATTACCTAAGTGTATTTATATCATCTCAGAGATTCATTTTATCGCTTACTATGAAGACATTAATTAAAGATAATTTGCCTTTTTTGAATCTTCAAGATTCAAAGGAAATTGTTTTAGGCCGTTTTAAACAGTCCCAATGTGATTGGTTGGCTGTTGTTGATCAAGATCGATTTTTGGGAATGGTTTCTTCAGAAGTTTTAAGTACGCTTGAGTTTAATTGCTTAGAGGAACTTTCTTATACTTTTATTCCGGACGCTGTTTTGTCTGAAACCCACTGGTACAATTACGGATTGAACTTTAGAAAACTTCAAATGACAATGGCTGCTGTGGTGACAAAAGAGGGGGCATTTATGGGTTATATTTTTGAAAATGATTTTAAAGCCGCAACAGCTTCACTCTCTCTCTTTGAACAGGAAGGAATTGTTATAGAAGTAAAAATGGCCCAGTTGGATTTTTCATTAACGCGTTTGATCACCATTTTTGAGCAAACACAACAGCATGTTTTGGGCTTAGTGACCTGGGAATGGGACACTGAGATGAATGTACTTATAAAAATAGCGCCAAACCCTATTCAGGAAACTTTAGCTGGCTTAAGACGCTTTGGTTTTGAGATTACTTTTATAGAAGGTGAGGATCTTTTTGCCAGTGTGCTTAAAGAAAATGCCGCCTATTTAGACACTTATTTAAACATATAATATGGCACAATTAAATGTGGCACTTTTTGGCTATTTGCCTTCTGAAATTACCATTAAAGCTTTAGCGGGTATACTAGAGGCTATTGATGCTGTTGGAGGGAAAGCTTCTATTGAAAAGAGCTTCAAAGAGTCTGTGGTTTTGTTTCATGAAACATCATTGAATGCTTTGTTGGCTCCTTTAGACACTTTTTCTAATCAAGAGGAGGTTCATAGTGAGACGTCTTTATTTGTTAGTTTTGGAGGAGATGGGACTATGCTAAAGGCCATTACCTACATTAAAGATACTGGAATTCCATTGGTCGGTGTCAATACGGGTAGATTGGGATTCTTGTCTACTATTGATGTTGCTGCTGTACAAAAGGTAATCACTGATTTTGTCGCTGGGCAATACACTATAGAGGAAAGAACTATGGTGGGGCTATATTCGGATACTTCCATTAAAGCATTTGAAGAGGTGAGTGTGGCTTTAAATGAAATTACTGTTAGTAGGAAAGACACTACTGCCATGATTACGGTAGCCACATATTTAGATGGTGAATACCTGACGTCTTATTGGGCAGATGGTTTAATTATCGCAACACCTACTGGATCTACGGGTTATTCTTTGTCTTGCGGTGGTCCAGTCATGGCTCCTGGAACAAACTCACTCATTTTAACACCAATTGCGCCACATAATCTCAATGCTAGGCCTTTGATTATTGCAGATCATACAGAAATTAGGCTTGTTGTATCTGGAAGAGAACCACAGCATTTGGTTTCTTTAGATTCACGCATTGCAAGTATAGATAACGGTACTGAATTGCTCATTAAAAAAGCCCCTTACACGCTTAAGATGGTGGCTTACAGCTCGGAGAGTTTTCTTAAAACCCTTCGCAAAAAGCTTTTATGGGGAGAAGACAAAAGAAATTAAGTCACAATAAAATTTCTGAATAGTTGTTTTATAATTAATATGACCTTTTAGTTCTTTATTGCCTATAACCCTAATTATTGCCTATAAACCTAGTTCATGCGTTTTTACTTCATCTTATTTTCTTTGTCACTCACAATGGTTCAAGCCCAGACTTATGAGGCTGGTATTCTATTAGGGGGAACTAATGCAGTATCGGATATAGGGTCTCAAAAACATCTTAGTCCGTCTAGCTTAGGCTTTGGTTTGTTATTTAAATGGAATAAAAGCCAGCGATACGCATGGAGGGCTGGATTGAGCTATTCCAATTTGAGTTTTGACGATAAAACCGCCCAAGACCCTGCTAGAATTTTGAGAAATTTAAATGGAAATACAGGCTTATTGGAGCTGTCTTCTGGTTTGGAAGTGAACTTCTTGCCTTATAACCTTCATAGATTTGGGCCAGTATTTACACCTTATTTATACTCAGGTTTGACTGTTTTTAGGTACGATTACAATTATTTTGTTTCTGAAAATCTGGTCAGTACCCAGAAAAAAGACATTTCTTTTGCACTCCCAGTTCATTTTGGTGCTAAAGCTAGAATAGGCTCAAATACCATTTTAGGAGCAGAAATTGGAGTTAGGTACACATTTACTGATAATTTAGATGGAAGTAACCCAATAAATTCTAATTTTGCCATCTACCAATTTGGAGATATTAATAACAATGATTGGTATGTGTTTTCTGGAATAAGCTTCACCTACACTTTTACTAGAAAACCTTGTAGGGATTGTTTTGATTAAAAATGGAAAAAGAAATTGTACTTCATAAGGACCGATTGCCCAAGCACTTAGCTATTATCATGGATGGTAATGGACGGTGGGCTAAGGCTAAGGGAATGCCAAGAACTTTTGGACATGAACAGGGGGTTAAAACAGTGCGTGCTACTGTGGAGCATTGTGTTTCTTTGGGAATTGAATACTTAACACTGTATACTTTTTCTACAGAAAACTGGAGCCGCCCTAAATTTGAAATAGACTTATTGATGAAGCTCTTGATAAGATCCCTTAAGAAAGAGTTAAAAACCTTTGAGACCAACAACATTAGATTGAATGCTATTGGTGATCTTTCTGCCTTGCCTAAAAAAGCAGTTCAGGAATTACAAGAGGTTATAGAAAAGACCCGAAATAACAGTGGAATGACGCTTAGTTTGGCCCTCAGTTATGGTAGCCGAGAGGAGCTTATTCAGGCTGTAAAAGCCATTAGTGTCAAAGTTAAAAATAATATAATTTCATCAGATAACATTGACGAAACCATTATAAATACCCATCTTTACACGCATGATCTGCCTGAGGTAGATTTGTTAGTGAGAACCAGTGGGGAACACAGGATCAGTAATTTTTTGCTGTGGCAAATAGCCTATGCAGAATTGTATTTTATTTCAGCTTGTTGGCCAGACTTTAGTAAATCACATTTGGAGTCTGCCTTAGCTAATTATCAGAATAGAGAAAGAAGATTTGGAAAAACAAGCGAACAACTCAGTGAATAGAAATTTTATTGCATCAATAGCCAATGCCTTTTTGGTATTGGTTCTTTTTTTTAGCAGCAGCCTACTTTTAGCACAAGATGGTGGTTATGACGACGGAAAAAAATACATCCTTGGTGGGATTGAAGTGGTTGGCTTGCAAAGTTATAACGCCCAGACGGTAAAAACTTTTACAGGATTAAGGGTGGGTCAGCCCATTACATTACCCGGTGAAGAAATAGGCGAGGTGATTAGTAAACTTTGGGACTTAGAGCTCTTTAGTGATATTAATTTTTTTATCACAAATATTGAAGGTGAAAAAGTCTTCTTGGAATTGGAGATTATAGAAAGACCTACTTTATCTCAGGTAACAGTATATGGTGTGAAACCTAGAAAAGTAGACGCGTTATTGACAGACACGGACCTTAAAAAAGGGAAAAAAATCACAGAAAGTTTATTAGCTAATTCTAAAAATTATCTCCAAAACAAGTATAAGAAAGAGGGGTATTTAAATACTAAAGTAACCATTGCAACTGCTGTAGATACTACCGAGACCAATGCACAGAAAATGGTGATTAATATTAATAAGGGTGCTAAGGTTAAAATTTCTAAGATCCAATTTGAAGGAAATGAAGCATTAAGTTCGGCTAGACTTAAAAAGGCCTTGAAGAAAACCAAAGAGAAAGCTTTTTATAGGTTTTGGAAGAAATCTAAATATATACCCGAAGATTATCAAACGGATTTACAGGGTCTAAAAGATGCCTATGCAGAAAATGGTTTTAGGGATGCTAGGATCATAATGGACACTTTTACTAAGGTAAATGACCAAAACATTGCCTTAAAAATAAAAGTAGAGGAAGGAGATAAGTATTATTTTGGAGACATTAATTTCGTAGGAAACACTGTTTATACCGATAGGGGCTTGTCACAGGTTTTGGGTATTAAAAAAGGAGACACTTACAATGGTGTTTTATTGAGAAAGCGCATTGCAGACAACACTAAGCCAGATGGAGAGGACATTACGAACCTATATCAGAACAATGGATACTTGTTTTCAAGTATAAATCCCGTGGAGGTTTCCGCAGCCAATGACACCATTGATTTTGAAATAAGAATTATAGAAGGTAAAGAAACTTTCCTAGACCATGTGACTGTTTCGGGAAATGACAAAACCAATGACCATGTTATTTTCAGAGAACTCAGGACCCGTCCTGGTCAGAAATACTCTAAGGACAATATTATTAGAAGTATTAGAGAATTAGGTCAGCTGGGCTTTTTTGACGCAGAGCAAATCTCACCTGATGTTCAAAACGCAGATCCTAACACAGGTACGGTAGATTTGGCCTATAGTTTGGTGGAAGCAGGATCCAGCCAGATTGAACTCCAAGGGGGCTATGGTGGAGGTGGTTTTATTGGAACCCTAGGACTTTCTTTTAGTAACTTCTCCTTGCAAAATATTTTTGATAAGGAAGCCTACAAGCCTGTCCCTATGGGTGACGGACAAACTTTCGCCCTTCGTTTACAAGCGAGTAGGACTTTTAAGGTATACAGTTTAAATTTTTCTGAGCCTTGGATGGGGGGTAAAAAACCGATCAGATTTAATGTGTCTCTTTCCAGAACTCAGCAGTATTCTTTTGATTTTGTGGCTAGAGATGTAGATAAAGACAGACAGTTTTCAATTACGGGTATTTCTCTTGGTTTGGCCAAGCGTCTTCAGTGGCCAGATGACTACTTTTCTGTGTCTCACGCATTGGGTTACCAACAATACGACTTTCAGAACTACAATATAGGATTGTTTAATTTTGGTAATGGAACCTCAAATTCTTTGACGTATACTTTTGGTCTTTCCAGAAAATCTTCAGGTCCTAACCCAATCTTTCCAACAGGAGGGTCTAGTTTTGAATTCTTGGCGAAATTTACCCCGCCATTCTCTCTATTGGGATCAAAAGATTTTAAAGCGATTAAAGAAGAGAGTGACGAGATTATAGATTTGAGATCTACTGGAGACGCCACAGCGAGTCAATTAAAAAGATTGGAAACATTAGAGGAGTCTCGTTTTAAATGGTTGGAGTTTTATAAATTAAATTTCAAGGGAGATTGGTACAGTAGAATTGTCGGTAAGTTAATTTTGAGAACAAACACAGAATTTGCTTTCTTAGGAAACTATAATCCAGATATTGGTAATGTGCCTTTTGAGCGCTTCTTCGTTGGTGGAGATGGTCTTGGAAATTTCACCTTAGACGGAAGAGAAGTGGTACAGCTTAGAGGCTATGAGAATCAATCTTTAACCCCTATAGACCCTACTACTGGCCAACAAGAAGGTGGAGTGGTGTACAATAAATTCTCTATGGAGATGCGTTATCCTATTACATTAAAGCCTTCTGCCTCAATTTATGGTTTAGCCTTTTTGGAAGGAGGAAATGCCTTTAACAGCATTCAAGAGTTTAATCCTTTTGAAATAAAAAGATCCGCTGGAGTAGGGGTGCGTATTTTTATGCCTGCTTTTGGTTTATTGGGAATTGACTTTGGTTATGGGTTTGATGCAGACAATCAACCGGGTTCCGTGGGACCTTCTGGATGGCAGACCCACTTTATTATTGGACAACGTTTTTAATAATTATTATATTTGAGAATCTCAAAGACAATTGCATACCTGTTATTTGTTTTTTGGCTTGGTTTAAGTAGCGTTCACGCTCAAAGACAAGCTAGGGTAGCCTATATAGATATGGATTATATATTGTCTAAATTGCCTTCTTATTTAGAGGCACAACGTTCATTAGAAGAACGAGTGGGTGGTTGGCAAATGGAAATAGCTGCTAGAAAACTCGAAATAGAAACCTTGGAGCGCGAATTAGCGTCTGAAAAGGCATTGTTAACGCCCATTTTAATTGAGGAAAGGACACTGGAGATTCAATCTGCCAAGGCGTCTTTGGTCGCTTATCAGCAACAGCGATTTGGTGTTCAGGGAGATTTATTTGCTTTGAGAACTTCCATAGTTCAGCCCATTCAAGATTTGGTTTTTAATGAGGTACAGCGGTTGGGAAAAGAAAAGGGATATGATCTTATTCTAGACAAGTCAGATGGCAGTACCACCATTTTGTTTGCCAACGAACGTTTTAATTTGAGTAATTTGATCATTAGAGCCTTGAGTAGACAAGAAATGAGTGCTAATATGGGGCTCAGTGATGCTGAAATAAACCAAGGGCCAGCAGAAGAGGTTCCTGTAAACGAAGCTTTAGAGGCTAAAGCTACAGAAGATCTTGAAAAGGTAAAATTAAAAGAACAACAGATTGCTGAAAAGAAAGCAGCGCAACAAAAATTGAGAGAAGATAGAATTAAAGCCTATGAGCTAAGAAAGCAAAAATTAAAAGAAGCGAGAGAAAAAAAGAAATCTGACAAACTTCCTGTCCAACAAAAAGACAGTATAACAGAATAAATTTTATATTTGAACACTATATTTAACAACAAACAAAAAATTAACAATCAATCTAATTAACACGATGAAGAATTTAAAGAAAATAGCCGTTGCATTATTTTTATTTGTAGCTGCGACAAGTTTTGTACAAGCTCAAAGCAAAGTAGCACATATTAATGTACAAGCGTTATTATCTGAAATGCCAGAGATGAAGGCGGCAGATGCAGAATTAAAGAAATTACAAGAAACTTACAGGGCAGATATTGAAGATTCAATGACTGAATTGAGAAATAAGTATACCTTATACTCTAATGAGTCTGCTTCAAAAACTCAAGAAGAAAACGAAAAAAGAGCTCTAGAGCTCCAAGGTTTTGAAAAATCAATTAACGAGGCTCAGCAAGCAGCACAGCAGGAATTGCAGAAGAAACAGGCAGAGTTATTTGCGCCTATTTCTGAAAAAGCTAAAGCAGCTATTGAAAAAGTGGCTACAGCGCAAGGATTTGACTATGTGTTAGATGCTACTCAAGGATATGGCTTATTGGTATCTAGAGGGAAAAACTTAATGGCAGACGTTAAAAAAGAATTGGGATTCTAAGAATTTCCCATCTTTGTTCAAATAAAACCGTCTCTTTAGAGGCGGTTTTTTTATTTTAGAGGTATGAGTAATTCGCTTGGTCCTATTGGCTTTTTTGATTCCGGTGTGGGAGGCACTTCGGTATGGTCAGAGGTACATGCTCTGTTGCCTGGGGAGTCTACGATATATGTTGCAGACAGTGCCAACGCTCCATACGGAGAGAGAAGCCCAGAAGCCATATTAGCTTTGTCTATCAAGAACACAGAGTTTCTAATAGGCAAGGGTTGTAAATTAATTGTAGTAGCTTGCAATACGGCTACTACCAATGCTATAAAAACACTTAGGGATACTTATCCCATTCCCTTTATTGGGATTGAACCCGCTATAAAACCTGCAGCCCTAGAGACTAAAACAGGCAAAGTGGGATTGTTGGCTACAAAAGGGACGCTTGGGAGTGCTTTATTTCATAAGACTTCTTTAGAGAATGCCTCAGGAGTTGAAATTATTGAGCAGGAAGGCACTGGATTGGTTGGTCTTATAGAAGGTGGTTTTGCAGACGGAGAGGAGGTGGCTGAGCTTTTGAAATCTTATTTATTACCTATGCAAGAAAAAGGGATTGACCGCTTGGTCTTAGGTTGTACGCACTATCCTTATTTAATCCCTGCTATAAAAAAAATACTTTCTACTCGTATTGAAATCATAGATGCCGCTGGGGCTGTTGCCAGGCAGACCAAAAATGTATTGGAAAAAGAAGGCTTATTAATCGGCAAGGGCACTACTGAAAGTTTTGCCGGAAATAGTCCAATTTTTAACACTGTAAGCCATGATTTCTACTCTAATAGCGCTACAGATGTATTGAAAAGTTTTATTCCTACTGCGCCTCACATTAGCCTTCATTACAGCACGGACTTTTAAACACAATTAGTCACGTCTCTCGTAGCGCTCAAAGGTGTATGCATAGGCATGTTTGTCATCTGAAGTCATTGGTGTTTTTTGAATGCACTCGAAATCTTTGGGTGATATTTTAGGGAAAAAGGTATCGGCTGGGAGGCTTACATGTACCCGAGTGAGTTCTATGGAATTAGCTAGCGGATACCCCATTTTGTATATTTCACCACCCCCAATAATAAACACCTTTTCTTCTGTTTTACAAGCCTCTAAAGCGGCCTCTAGGGAGAAGTGTACGGCGCAGTCTGGGGCTTCTATCTGGTAGTCTTTATTTCTTGTAATGACTAGATGTTTTCGGTTGGGTAAAGGTTTGGGGAAGCTTTCAAAGGTTTTGCGTCCCATAATAATAGTGTGGCCGCTGGTAAGGGTTTTAAAATGTTTAAAGTCCAAAGGGAGGTGCCATAATAAGTCATTGTCTTTTCCAATGGCATTGTTTTCTGCTGCTGCAGCAATCATGCAAATTTCTCTCATAGCTTAAATGGCTACCGCGCCTTTAATATGGGGGTGTGGATCGTAATTTTCTAGGGTGAAGTCTTCAAAGTCAAAATCAAAAATATTTTTAATTTCAGGGTTTAAAGTCATTTTTGGTAGGTCTTTGGGTGTTCTGCTGAGTTGGAGTTCAATTTGCTCCATGTGGTTGTTGTAAATATGGGCGTCACCAAAAGTATGTATAAAATCTCCTGCCTCCAAGCCACAGACCTGGGCTATCATCATGGTGAGTAGGGCGTATGAAGCAATATTAAAGGGTACACCTAAAAAAATGTCAGCAGATCGCTGATAGAGTTGGCAGGATAGTTTTCCATCTGCTACATAAAATTGAAAAAACGCATGGCAAGGTGGGAGGGCTGCTTTTCCGTTGGCTACATTCTCTTCAAAGGAAGTTTTGGGATCTGGAAGCACACTGGGGTTCCAGGCAGAAACTAACATTCTTCTACTGTTGGGGTTTTCTTTGATGCTTTGAATGACTTCTTTGATCTGATCAATTTCTTCTCCATTCCAATTGCGCCATTGTTTGCCATAAACGGGTCCTAGGTTGCCCTGGCTGTCTGCCCATTCATTCCAAATACGCACGCCGTTTTCTTGTAGATAATTTATATTGGTGTCTCCCTTTAAAAACCAAAGGAGTTCATAAATAATAGATTTTAAGTGGAGTTTTTTGGTAGTGACCATAGGAAACCCTTCGCTGAGGTTAAACCTCATTTGGTACCCAAATACACTGAGGGTTCCCGTTCCTGTTCTATCTCCTTTTTGTACCCCGTGCGCTAATACGTGGTTTAGTAAATCGTGGTATTGCTTCATGCTTTTTTATTTCTTGCATAAAGGTACAGGCTGGAACCAATTAAATGTCAGATTTTAAAACAGGATTATCAAAAACTTATTAACGAGGGGTCCTTTTTTAAGTGTGTATTCTTTAGGTAAGAAATAGGCCAATTATCCAAGGATCATTCCTGCAATAGTAGCAGATAGTAGGGAAGCTAAAGACCCTCCTAAAACAGCTTTTAAGCCAAAAGAAGATAAAGTTTTTCGCTGTCCGGGCGCTAAAGATCCTATGCCACCAATTTGAATACCAATGGAGGCAAAGTTGGCAAAACCGCATAGCATATAAGTAGCCATGATCACCGATTTACTATAACTAAAATGAGTGGCGCTGCTTACTTCTTTGAGTGTGGCCAACTGGGTGTATCCTACGAATTCACTGGAGGCTAATTTAATTCCCAACAATTGCCCCATGAGGAACATGTCTTCTGCCGCAACACCAATGACCCACATCAGGGGGCCAAATACGGTTCCTAAAATGGCTTCTAATGATAAGTTCGGGTAAGGGCTGTTTGCCGCAACCCATTCATTGAGGTAGGTTACATCTCCCACCCAATTAAAGATTCCATTAAAGAGGGCTATAAAGGCCACAAACACTAAGAGCATGGCGCCGACATTTACGGCTAATTTTAGTCCCTCAGACGTGCCGTTAGAAATGGCGTCTAAGAAATTAGATCCAATTTTTTCGGTAGAGACGTGTACGTCAGTATTAATTTTTTCTGTTTGTGGGTATAAAATTTTAGAGATAATAATAGCACCAGGTGCAGCCATTACAGATGCGGCCAATAAGTGTCGCGCAAATTCTAATCTCAATTGAGGGTCGTCTCCTCCAAGAAATCCAATATAGGCTGCTAATACTCCACCTGCTACGGTGGCCATTCCTCCAATCATCACAAGTAAAATCTCAGATTTACTCATTTTTTCAAGATAGGCTTTGATCAACAATGGGGCTTCTGTTTGTCCTAAGAAAATATTTCCTGCAACTGATAGACTTTCTGCTCCAGAGATTCCTAATGATTTGGTGAGTAACCAAGCAAGTCCTTTGACCACTTTTTGAATGACTCCTAAATAAAATAATACAGAAGTTAGGGCGGAGAAAAAGATGATCGTAGGGAGAATCTGAAAGGCAAAAATATAGCCAATAGAGGGATTGTTCAAGTCTAATAGGTTTCCTAGGAGGAATTTACTTCCTACCAATGTATAGTCTAGGATATTGACAAAAATTTGGCCCACAAAACTAAATCCTTTTTGTATTAGAGGCACTTTTAAAATTCCTATCGCCAATACAATCTGGATCCCTAGTCCAATCCCCACCATTTTCCAGTTTATGGCCCGCTTGTTGGCCGAGAATAAAAATGAAATACCAATCAAAAATAGCATTCCAAGGATTCCTTTTCCCAAACTCTCTAAAGAAAAAGAGGCATTTGGAATCATTTCTGCTGCTTGAGTGTTGTCTAATGTGGTTGCTGTATTGAATGCAAAGTCTGAAAAAGAACTGACCAACGGAGCCGCTTCAAGGGAAGTGCTAATACCTCCTAAAAATAGACAAAGGAGGAGTGTTTTGATTACTAATTTCAATGGTTGTGGCATTTTAATTTCTTTTGGATATTTCATCTCTAATTCTAGCAGCTTTTTCATAGTCTTCAGCAGTAACCGCTTTTTCTAAGGCTGCTTCAAGTCCGTTTAGGTCTAGGTGTTCTAAATTATTTTCATATGCTACCTCACTCATGGTATTTGAAGGGTTGTCTTTAATATCCGTAGGGATTTCTTTGACGGTGAGGTTTATACCGGCTTTACTTAAGATGCTTTCATAAGTAAAAATAGGGGCATTAAATCGTAGCGCTAGTGCAATAGCATCACTGGTTCTTGCGTCAAAAACTGCTTCTGATCCTTCTTGTTCACATACAATATTCGCATAAAATACACCGTCTATAAGTTTGTGAATGATTACTTTTTTTAATCCAATCTGGAAGTGTTGGGCAAAGTTTTTAAACAAATCATGGGTTAAAGGTCTAGGGGGACTAATTTCTTTTTCTAAAGCTATGGCTATAGATTGTGCTTCAAAGGCACCAATTACTATGGGAAGTTTTCTGTCTCCATCAATTTCATTGAGAATCAGTGCATAGGCCCCATTTTGGGTTTGACTATACGAGATACCTTTTATTTTTAATGGAATTAAGGACATAGTTTAAAGGTCATAAAAAAAGGCCAATTAATAAAATAATTAGCCTTGTATGGTTTGGCCCAGTTTAAGGGGCGCAATTTAATAAATTTTAAACGTTCTGTGCTTTAAATGCTTTTAATTTTTCAATTAATTCAGGTACAACTTCAAAGGCGTCTCCTACAATTCCATAGTCTGCTGCTTTAAAGAACGGGGCTTCTGGATCAGTGTTAATCACCACTTTTACTTTTGAGGCACTCACCCCAGCTAAATGTTGTATGGCTCCAGATATTCCAATAGCGATGTATAGGTTTGTGGCTACAGGCTTTCCAGTCTGTCCTACGTGTTCTCCATGTGGTCTCCACCCTAGGTCAGAAACTGGTTTAGAGCAAGCTGTTGCTGCTCCTAATACATTGGCTAAATCTTCAATTAATCCCCAGTTTTCCGGTCCTTTAAGCCCTCTCCCTCCAGATACAACAACGTCTGCGTCTGCAATAGTTGCTTTACCACTTACTTTGTCTACAGCGGTTGTTTTAGTGGTAAATAAGTGGTCTTCTAAGCTGGGTGTAAAAGTAGTCACGCTGGAGGTGGTCTCTTTTTCATGTAGACCAAAAGAATTGTTGGCCACTCCAATCATTTTAACTGAACCAGTCAGTTCTGTGTGGGCAAAGCCTTTGTTGCTAAATGCGGTTCGCTTTACAATAAAAGGCGTAGTGCTTTCTGGCAGAGCCACTACATTGGGCGCAAAACTAGCACCCAATTGAGCCGCCAAAAGAGGACTTAGGAATTTACTGTCTGCAGAGCTACTCACAAGGACTACTTGTGCGCTAGCCTCTTTAGCTGCTTGGGCTATTGCAGTTGCGTACCCTTTGGCATTAAAAGTATCCAATTTTGCTTCTTTAATGACTAATATTTTACCCACTCCATAAGACTGTAGTTGGCTCGCATCTGATGGATTTATGGCGACAGCGACACAATCAGTGCCCAATTGCTCCGCTAATGCAGCGCCATAAGAAGCCACTTCAAATGCATTTTTTTTAAAAACTCCTTTTTCTGTTTCAGTGTATATGAGTACGGACATAATAATGTGTTTTAATAGGTTATAAAACCTTGGCTTCGTTGTGTAATAGAGAAATTAGCTGGTCTATATTGGCTGGATCAATCATTGTTACCGCGCCTTTGGCTTCTGGTTTGCTAAATGAAATCTCTTTTGTTTGTGACTCAGAAGTAGTTGCAGGTCTGACGTGAAGCGGCTTTTGTCTGGCCATCATAATGCCCCTCATATTTGGAATGCGCAAATCGCTTTCTTCTACCAATCCCTTTTGTCCCCCAATAACCAGTGGAAGTTGGGTGTCCAATGTTTCTTTACCACCATCTATTTCTCTTGTAGCAGTAGCGTTATTACCTTCTATTTCTAGGGAAATACAATTGGTCACATATTGAAAATCTAAGGTACTTGCTAAAAATCCTGGTACCATTCCGCCATTGTAATCTATAGACTCTCTTCCTGCAATGACGAGGTCAAAACCTATTTCTTTTACCAATGCAGCCAATTCTTGGGCAACAAAAAACCCATCTGTTGCTTTGGCGTCTATCCTGTAAGCTTCGTCTGCTCCAATAGCGAGTGCTTTTCTAAGGGTGGGCTCTGCGGAAGCATCTCCCACTGTTACAACTGCAACACTAGCCCCTTGTTTTTCTTTAAACCACATGGCTCTTGTCAATCCAAATTCATCATTTGGGTTTATGACAAATTGAACCCCTGCTGTATCAAAAGCAGTGTTATTGTCTTTAAAATTGATTTTGGAAGTAGTGTCAGGGACATTACTAATACAAACGAGTATCTTCATCTCAAATTAAGCTTTAAGTTCTGAGCCACTAAGATAAGAATTATTTGCAATTTACTATGCATGCATAGTAAATTTTATTCTTTTTTTAATCTTTTTGAATTCCCAAATAAGATATTTATTGCTTATTTTTGCGTGCGTTTTAAGACATACCTATGAAAACATTACAGTTTAGAGAAGCCATAGCAGAAGCTATGTCAGAAGAAATGAGAAAAGACCCTTCTATTTATTTAATGGGAGAAGAAGTAGCGGAGTACAACGGTGCTTATAAAGCTTCAAAAGGAATGCTAGATGAATTTGGTCCAGAAAGGGTTATAGATACCCCCATTTCTGAATTAGGATTTGCTGGAATTGGTGTGGGGTCTGCAATGAATGGCAATAAGCCTATCATTGAATTTATGACTTTTAACTTTGCCTTGGTAGGGATTGACCAAATCATAAATAATGCTGCTAAAATCAGGCAAATGTCAGGAGGTCAGTTTAACTGCCCTATTGTTTTTAGAGGACCTACTGCTTCTGCAGGACAATTGGCCGCGACACACTCTCAAGCTTTTGAGAATTGGTATGCCAATACACCCGGATTAAAAGTAGTGGTGCCGTCTAACCCTAAAGATGCTAAAGGTTTGCTCAAAGCGTCCATTCAAGACCCAGATCCAGTAATTTTTATGGAATCTGAACAAATGTATGGAGATAAAGGAGAAGTGCCAGAGGGAGAATATACTATCCCATTAGGTGTAGCAGATGTCATTAGGAATGGATCGGATGTAACGGTAGTATCCTTTGGTAAAATCTTAAAAGAGGCAGTAAAAGCTGCAGACACTTTATCTGCACAAGGAATAGAGTTAGAGGTCATTGACTTAAGAACGATTCGTCCTTTAGATATGGATACTATTATTACTTCTGTTAAAAAAACCAACAGACTGGTTATTCTTGAAGAAGCTTGGCCTTTTGGAAGTATTGCCTCTGAAATTGCTTTTCAAGTTCAAGACAATGCCTTTGATTATTTAGATGCTCCTGTTCAAAAGATTAACACGGCAGACACACCAGCACCTTATTCTCCTGTTTTATTAGAAGAATGGTTGCCAAGTGCTCAAGATGTTATAGATGCGGTAAATCGTGTCATGTACACCAAAGCATAATATATTATAATCTTACAGCCCTCCTCACGGAGGGCTTTTTTAGCCTTAAATTCCCCAGTCTGTCCACTTTTTGTTTGGTGTTTATGAACCCATTCAAACCCACTATGAAAAAACAAATTTTATTTCTTTTGTGGCTTACAGGCATGGTCCTTCAAGCTCAAACTAAGGTCAGCGGAAGTGTGAAAGATACAGACGGCTTTCCGATCGCATTTGCCAATGTGCTTTTTCCTGGCAGTACTATTGGAACCATTACCAATGACGACGGTTCCTTTTATCTAGAGTCTGAGCAGACCTATACCCAAATTTCCGTTTCATTTATTGGATTTGAAACTTTGACACTCCTACTTGAAAATCAAACGAATTACGATTTGCAAATTGTTTTAGAAGAGGCTGCGGAACAATTGCAGTCAGTGACCCTGGTTTCGGGAAAACAGTCCAAAAAGAACAATCCTGCCATTGATATTTTGCGTAAAATATGGGCCAAAAAGCGCAGTAATGGACTGGGTAAATTCAATCAATACGCCTATGATAAGTATGAGAAAATAGAATTTGACCTCAACACCATAGATTCTGCACTCATGAATAGTAAGATGTTTAAAGGCTTGGAGTTTGTGTTTAAAGACCTAGATACTTCCGGCATTACGGGCAAAACATATCTACCTATTTTTTTAAATGAAACGGTTTCTAAGGTGTATGGAGACAATACCATTAATGAGGAGAAAGAAGTAGTTAGAGGCGTTAAAAATTCTGGTTTTAATGGGAATCAGGCCATTATGGCCTACCTAAAAGACCTGTATGCTACTTATGATATTTACGACAATTACCTAAACTTTTTTGGAAAGTCATTTACCTCTCCGCTCTCCAAAACAGGTATTGACACTTACAATTATGTTTTGGCAGACTCTACTTTTATTGGAGAGAAATGGTGCTATAATATTATCTACTACCCTAGGAGAAAGAGTGAGTTGACCTTTAAAGGAGATTTTTGGGTCAATGATAGCACCTTTGCCATTGCTAAAATAAACATGGCCATGACCAAAAGCGCCAATTTAAACTGGGTCAAAGAGTTGTATGTAGAGCAAGATTTTGAAGTCTTAAGTGATTCAGTTTTTTTGTTAAAACGAGAGTCCATGTTGTCAGACTTTAGCTATAGCAATAAAGAAAAATCTAAGGGTGTTTACGGAAAACGCACAACTGTTTACGATGGTTTTGAGTTTGACGTTCCGAAATCAAGGCGCTTTTATACAGAAGATTATAACGCCTTAAGGCCAGAGTTGTTTGAACGCGATTCGAGTTTTTGGGCAACCAACAGATTAGAAACTCTCAATAAGGACGAGGCGGGTATTTACAAATTAATAGATACCCTTAAAACAGTGCCAAAGTTCAAGACATACTATAATTTGGTCTCTATTTTGGAGTCTGGGTATATTGAGTTAGACAGGCAAAATATAGACATTGGAGATGTCTATAGTATTTTTGGATACAACCAAGCAGAGGGAAATAGACTTAGAGCGGGCGCTAGAACTTTTAGGGGTCAAAATGACCTTTGGCGTTTAGAAGGCTATGTGGCTTATGGTTTTTCTGATAAAAAATTTAAACATGGCTTTTTTGCTCAAGCCATTCTAGACCCTAAAATCCGACTCCTTATTTCAGGAGGTCATAGAAGGGATATAGAGCAATTGGGCTTGAGCCTTACGGCTACCAATGATTTAATGGGCCGTAGCATTGCCTCTTCCTCTGTTTTTACGGTCGGAAATAATGATAAGTTATCTCAGATAAACCTTACTGCTTTCACTTTGAGTGCTGAGCCAGTGAAAAATTTAACTATGTCACTGGGTGCATCCTATAGAAGGGTCCAGGCAGCTTTGCCTGAATTATTCCCATTAGATTTTGCCTATGAACCCACCATACTAGGAAGTAAAAACAGTTTGAACCAGCTAGATTTCACGGCTAGAATGCTATATACTCCAGGAAGAAAAGTGATTGGTTATGGGGTAGATCCAAAACCGGTGAATGAAGATTACCCAAGCTTAATGGTTCAGTATATTCACGGTCAAAAAAACCTATTGGATTCGGACTTTAATTTCAATAGGGTACAACTGTCTTACACCAGACCATGGCAAATAGGAGGCATAGGGACCCTTAGAACCAGTATAGAAGCGGGAAGGACTTTTGATCCGCTTCCTTTGGCACTATTACATGTGGTACCAGGAAACCAAACCTTATTTACTATTTACAACACCTTTCCCAATCTAGACTTTTATGAATTTGTGACTGACACTTATGTGTCTGGCCATTTAGAACATAATTTTAACGGCCGTCTCTTTTCAAGAATTCCTTTTTTAAGGGCTTTAAATCTCAGGGAAATCATAGGGGTTAGAGGCGTGTGGGGAACACTTTCTGAAGAAAACATTGCTTTAAACGCCCCGAGTAGACTTACTTTAAATGCCCCGAATAAAAACGCTTATTGGGAATACAGTGTGGGGATTGGTAATATATTTAAGGTCTTTAGAATAGACGCCAACTTTAGGGGAAATTACCTGGATGTACCTGGAGCTAGACCTTTTAGTATTACCGGGAGTTTTGGATTTGGATTTTAAGGGTTTTGGCAGAGGGTTTTTTAAAGAGTCTTGCTTAAAGGAGTTTTTAAAAATGCTTTTCGAATTTGAGCCAGTATCTGTTTTTCAAGCACTGGAATAAAAAAAACAACCAAGTAGTTAGTATAAACCATGGATAGGCCGTATTTTTGCCCCCTGAAAAATAAATAGATTAAATAATATGAGCGAGAAAGACATTACCTCTTTTGATGTTTTAATTGAGATTCCAAAAGGAAGTAGAAATAAATATGAGTATGATTTTGAGTTGAAGAAAATCCGTTACGACCGAATGATTTTTTCTTCAATGATGTACCCAGCAGATTACGGATTTGTACCAGAAACATTGGCCTTAGATGGAGATCCATTAGATGTGTTGGTACTAGTTACTGAGCCTACTTTTCCAGGTTGTGTCATGGAAGTGAAACCCATTGGTGTGTTCCACATGGCAGATGAAAAAGGCCCAGATGAAAAAGTAGTTTGTGTGCCGGTTTCTGACCCGAATTGGAATAAGGCCAATGACTTATCTGACTTAAACCCTCACTTGATTAAAGAGATAGAGCACTTCTTTAAAGTTTATAAAGACTTAGAGAAGAAAAAAGTTGACGTTGGTGGATGGGGTGACGTTCATGAGGCTAAAGAAATTGTGGCCAAGTGTGTGAATCGTTTTAAAGATTCAGACGTTCCATTAGCAGAGGTAACTATTAAGTAACCGAAATGTAGAAATTTGTAAAAAGGCGCCCCACAGGGGCGCCTTTTTTTTTAACGCATATTTTGCTACATTAGGGGGCTTATAACATAAACTAAACTTAAACTCAATTACTTTTTTATGGAATCTAATATTATTTTTCTTCCTATAGCCTTAGCTGTTTTAGGATTATTATTCATGTTTGTTAAAATGGCATGGGTAAAAAAACAAGCCGCTGGCGATGAAAAAATGCAAGGCATTTCTAAAGCCATCAAGGAAGGAGCGCTCGCCTTTTTAGGAGCAGAATACAGGCTTTTAGCCATTTTTGTGGTTATTGCCTCTGTGGCATTATACGGAATATCCTTAGTGGTAGAAACCACCAGTTGGATGATTGTTCCCGCTTTTATTTTTGGAGCCATTCTTTCTGCCTTAGCAGGGAATATAGGGATGAGAATTGCTACAGACTCCAACGCAAGAACAGCAGAAGCAGCCAAGACCAGCTTACCACAAGCACTAAAGGTGTCTTTTAGTGGAGGTACTGTGATGGGTCTGGGAGTAGCTAGTTTAGCGGTGTTAGGCCTTAGTTTATTGTTCTTATTTTTCTTAGGCCAATTCATGGGGGCAGAAGGAAGTTTTTACGATAATATGACCGTGGTACTAGAAACGCTCGCTGGATTCTCTTTAGGGGCAGAATCTATTGCACTTTTTGCTCGTGTGGGTGGTGGTATTTATACCAAAGCAGCAGACGTTGGTGCAGACTTAGTAGGGAAAGTAGAAGCAGGAATTCCTGAAGACGACCCTAGAAACCCAGCCACTATTGCAGACAACGTAGGAGACAATGTAGGCGATGTAGCCGGTATGGGAGCAGATCTTTTTGGCTCTTATGTAGCCACCGTATTAGCCGCTATGGTATTAGGTAATTACTTGATTAAAGACATGTCTGCTGGAGGATCCTTCACAGATGTATTCAACAATATGGGCCCTATTTTATTACCTGTTGTAATAGCAGGTGTAGGAATTTTAGCCTCAATAGTAGGAACTTTCTTAGTGAGAATTTCCTCCAACGACGCTAAAGAATCTCAAGTGCAACGCGCATTAGACACAGGAAACTGGGTAGCCATTGCCCTGACCTTAGTAGCCTCTTGGTTCTTAATTGATTGGATGCTTCCTGCTACTCTACAGATGAATTTCTTTGGAGAGGGTATCAAAGACATTCCATCCATTAACGTTTTTTATTCAGCCTGTATTGGACTGGCAGTAGGTGCCTTAATTTCTTTTGTAACTGCTTTCTACACTTCTTTGGGTAAAAAGCCAGTAATGGATATTGTAGAAAACAGTTCTACTGGAGCTGCCACCAATATTATTGCAGGATTAGCGGTGGGAATGAAATCTACTTTTTCTTCGGTTATTTTGTTTGCAGCTGCCATATACGGATCTTATGAATTGGCAGGTTTTTATGGAGTAGCGCTTGCGGCATCGGCCATGATGGCCACCACAGCCATGCAATTAGCTATAGACGCCTTTGGACCCATAGCAGACAACGCCGGAGGGGTAGCAGAAATGAGTGAATTGGCCCCAGAAGTAAGGGAGCGTACAGATATTTTAGATTCGGTAGGGAACACCACCGCAGCAGTTGGTAAAGGTTTTGCTATTGCCTCTGCGGCATTAACTGCCTTGGCCTTATTTGCTGCCTACGTGACTTTCACTGGTATTGACGGAATCAATATATTTAAGGCAGACGTGTTGGCCATGTTATTTGTTGGAGGAATGATTCCAGTGGTCTTCTCCGCCTTAGCCATGCAATCTGTTGGAAAAGCAGCTATGGAAATGGTACAAGAAGTGAGAAGACAGTTCCGTGAAATTCCTGGAATCATGGAAGGAACCGGAACACCTGAATACGCTAAATGTGTTGACATTTCTACCAAAGCAGCTCTTAAGGAAATGATTCTACCTGGATTAATTACCATCATCACCCCTATATTAATAGGACTTATATTCGGTGCAGAACCTTTAGGAGGCTATATGGCTGGTGTTTGTGTGAGTGGAGTTATGTGGGCTATTTTCCAAAACAACGCTGGTGGTGCCTGGGACAACGCTAAAAAATCCTTTGAGGCTGGTGTCATGATTAACGGAGAAATGACCTACAAAGGCTCAGACGCGCACAAAGCTGCCGTGACTGGAGATACCGTGGGAGATCCATTCAAAGATACTTCAGGACCTTCTATGAATATTCTAATTAAGCTCACCTGTCTGGTAGGACTTGTGATTGCGCCTATTTTAGGAGAGGGTCACACTACAGAGGGATTGCATGAGTCTCATAAAGAAATTTCTGTTTCTGTAAATGCGAGCAGCAATGATCAGGATGAGGTGTCTGCAAGTGTAGTTTACACCATTACTGAAAATGGTGAAACCAAAACAGTAGAGCGTGTATTTGAAGGAACAGAAGCCAGTGTACAGGAAGAGTTGGCTGCCTTTCAGGCAGACATTGACAGCCAATCCGGTAGTGAGATTTCCATAGAAATTCAAAAAATGGACGTACGTAAATAACCATTCAAACATAAGGGGTTATCCCCATAAAAGCCCATAGTTCACCTACTATGGGCTTTTTTAAATCACCACTATATGGAAGCCCTTAAATCTGCAGTATTTACCCATTGTGAATCTTTTTTACGCCAAAAAGCCAATGACTATTTGGTACAAGACCAATCTTTATTGGAAGCGTTGGACAGTGAAGGTAAGAGTTCTGCAGGAGACAAACACGAAACGGGTAGGGCCATGATTCAGTTAGAACGTGAAAAGCTCGCCCAGCAACGCGAACGCAATGACCAAGATCTAAAGACATTGGGCAGCTTAAAAAACAGGGCTACTATCGCTCAAATAGCCCCCGGTGCATTGGTACACACATCTTTGGCAAGCTATTTTCTGGCCGTCCCGGCCGATGCCTTTTCCCATCAGCAAAAAAACATCTATTGCATCTCTCCCCAAAGCCCCATAGGGCAATTACTACTAGGCAAGAAACCCGGAGATTCCTTTTCTTTTAGAGGTAACGAGATAAAAGTTTTGGAGGTGATTTAAGTTTAAAACAAACCATTAATCTCGGCATCTATTTTTTCAATGATAGATCCCAGGTCTTCTGGGTTGGCTACAAAATCTAGAGGGTCTACGTCTATGACCAATAATTTACTATTGGTGTAGCCGTGTGCCCAGGCTTCATAGCGTTCGTTTAGCCTGCTGAGGTAGTCTATGGAGATGGTATTTTCGTATTCACGGCCTCTTTTTTGGATTTGGCTCACTAGGTTAGGAACTGAACTCCTCAGGTAAATGACTAGTTCTGGTGGTTGCACTAATTTTTCCATGAGCTCAAACAACTGCTTGTAGTTGTTAAAATCTCTATTGGTCATAAGCCCCATGGCATGTAAGTTAGGTGCGAATATGAAAGCGTCTTCGTAAATGGTTCTGTCTTGGATAATGTTCTTGCCGGATTCTCTAATCTCTAGAATTTGTCTGTATCTGCTATTGAGGAAGAAAATTTGGAGGTTAAAACTCCAACGTTCCATCTGATTGTAAAAATCATCTAAGTATGGATTATCTTCTACTTCTTCAAAGTGTGCATCCCATTTATAGTGTTTAGAGAGTAGTTTGGTGAGCGTGGTTTTTCCTGCGCCAATATTTCCAGCAATAGCTACATGCATACGTTTAGGTCTTTGTTAGGTCTTACTCCCTTTTTAAAGGGGGCAACAAGATACCTATTTTCTGCAATTTTATAAAATCTAAATGACTAAAAGTGTTTGCCATTTTAGGGTGAAGGGCTTTCTTCTATTTTGGATGTGTTTTTTTTTGACTTTAGATTAAACTTATTATCAATCCTTTAGTCAAAGTCTAAACAATTAATCATTATGAACACATTTTTTAAGACGCTTTTTATAGTCATAATTGCACAAACAGTTGGAGTAGCCCAAGACTTTCAAGGGACGGCTACCTATATGTCTAAATCTACGGTAGACATGAATTTCGGAGGTAGACAGATGCCTGAAGCCCAAAAGAAGATGATTCAAGAGCGTATGAAATCTATGCTAGAAAAGACTTTTATATTGAATTTCAATAGAACAGCTTCTACTTATGAGGAAGAGCAAAAACTAGACCAACCAGGTACAGGAGGTAGAGTAGGAATGCGATTTATGGGTTTAGGTGGGGGTTCAGGCGTTTACTATAAGAACATTCAAGCTCAGACTTACACCAATGAAACAGATATTTTTGGAAAGCCTTTTTTAGTAGAAGATACCTTAAAGCCATTGGCTTGGACTCTAACTGCAGAAACCAAGCAAATAGGGCAGTATACTTGTTATAAAGCTACTGCTGTAAAACAATTAGACACTACTATGAGGTCTGTTTTTAGTAGAATGAGGCCTGGTCAAAGAGGCGAAAGGACAGGAGTTGTAGGCAAGGATTCAACAAAAACTATGGATGGAGTTGCCAGGGGTAGTAAGGATTCCTTGACCACAATAGCCAATGAAAAAAGTGATTCAGAAACAGATAATTCTCTGTCTTCTAGAATAGAAATTCCCAATGAAGTAACTGTTACAGCATGGTATACCTTGGATATTCCCATTAGTCAGGGCCCAGGAGAGTATTGGGGATTACCAGGTCTTATTTTAGAAGTATCAGAGGGAAGAACGGCTATTTTATGTTCTAAAATAACGATCAATCCTAAAGAGAAAATAGCCATTGAGGCACCTAAAAAGGGTAAGAAAGTTTCACAAAAAGAATACCATGAGACCATGACTAAAAAGGCATTGGAAATGTCGGAACAATTTAGAGGTAGAGGAAGATCAGGAGGCACAAGAATTATGATTCGAAATTAATGAATAAAAATTTAAAATATGTCTTGGCTACACTCGTGTTTGGCCTAGTACAATTGGTTCAAGCACAAAAAGTAACTATTACAGGAGTCGTTAAAGATTCCTCAGGTGTTGGTTTAGATATGGCCAATGTGGTGGCCATTAATGAAGCTACTAAGTCACTAGATGGCTTTGGGATTACAGACCCCAATGGGCGCTATAAAATTGTAGTGAACGCCAATACAACTTACAGGGTCAAGGTGAGTTATATTGGTTTTACTCCAAAAGAGTATTTGGTTACGACTACTTTGCAAGATTTTTTAAAAGACGTTGTTTTAGAGGCTCAAGCAGAGGCCTTAGATGAGGTGGAGCTTACCTATGAAATTCCGGTGACCATTCAAGGTGATACGATTGTTTATAACACAGACTCTTTTGTGAGTGGTACCGAAAAAAAGTTGGGAGATGTCATTAAAAAATTACCAGGTTTAGAAATCAATGACGACGGTGAAATAGAGGCTGAGGGAAAAAAAGTGGGAAAAATTATGGTGAACGGTAAAGATTTCTTTGACGGAGACACCAAATTAGCTACAAAGAATATTCCGGCCAATGCGGTTTCTAAGGTAGAGGTGCTCAGGAATTATTCTGAGGTAAGCCAGTTAAGTGGGGTGACCAACAACCAAGATAATGTGGCTATTAATATTAAGCTCAAAGAAGGGAAGGAACGCTTTTGGTTTGGAGAAATCACCGCAGGGAAAGGTTTGGACAATACCTTCTTGGCACACCCTAAAGTCTTTTTTTACAGTCCAAAGTTTTCTGTAAACCTCATCACAGATGTTAACAACATTGGTGAACTGCCTTTTACGCCCAGAGATTTCTTTAATTTCACGGGAGGCATGGCCAATTTTAGTAGGGCAGGGGGTACTCAGTTTAATGCCACTAATAATTCATTGGGCATATCATTGCTACAAAACAATAGGGCCAAAGCCATAGACACAAAATTTGGGGCGGCTAATTTTAATTACGCTGCCACACCCGCCTTGGATCTCAGTGGTTTTGCCATATATTCCTATACAGGAACCCTCTTGGAAACCATTACCGCTCGGCAGTTTATAGTGTCTAACCAAACAGAGCAATCTACCACCAATACGGACCAAAAAGCTACTTTAGGATTGGGTAAGTTTAGTGCTAGGTATAAGCCCTCTTCTCAATTGCAGTGGGACTATGATGTGCTATTGAAACAATCTTCCCAGGAGGAGCAAAGACTCCTTTCTTCTAGGGCGATAGTCAATGAAGATATTGTGGAAAACAAAACACAGGATCCTATTACAGTGACCCAGAATACAGGGCTGTATTATACCCTTTCTGATCAGCATATATTTGCTTTTCAAGGGCAACATATGTACCAAAAGGAAGATCCTTTTTACAATGCGGTCAGAACGCAGGAGCCTTTTAATGGCGTATTACCATTGGTTGGAAATGGTCTTGGGTTTAACATTAATCAAGCACAGGAAGTCACCACCAATAAATTAGATGCTAAGCTAGATTATTATCTAGTAACAGGCCCCAAGAGTAATTTAAATTTTAGTATAGGAACTACGCTGAGTAAGCAGTCCTTCCAGTCTTCTATTTTCGAGTTATTAGAGGGAAATACCACGGCGTTTTTAGAGGATAATTTGTTTAAAAATGAGGTAATATTTGATTTTCAGGATCTCTATGCAGGTTTTCATTATAAAGTAATTACAGGAAAATTCACCTTTAATCCTGGATTTAACGTGCACAGTTACAAGGCAACCAATACCCAATTGGGTAGTTCAGTGACCGACAATCTGACTAATATTGTGCCCGATTTGTTTGTTAATTTTCAGATGAGAAAGTCAGAAAATATTCGTTTGAACTACAGCATTGCTAGAGAGTTTACAGATATTAATAATTTGGCAGCTGGATATGTGTTTAGCAATTACAACGCTATTTACCAGGGGAATAGAGATTTAGAAAGTGCACTATACCACAGCGCTAGTTTAAATTTCTTTAGTTTTAATATGTTTAATTTTCAAAACGTATTTGCCAATTTCGCGTACAATAAAAGAATAGATGCCTTTAAAAATGCAGGGGTCATTACAGGGATTAATCAGGTGAATACCACCATTAATGCCGCACTACCAGACGAGACTTATACAGGTTCAGCGAATTATCAAAGAACCTTTGGAAAAATTAAAGTGAGTAGTAGGGCCAACTTTTCTCAGTCTATTTTAAACAATGTCATAAACAATACCCCTAGAGTGTCTAAATCTTTTACCCAGACGTATAGAGGGTCTTTAGCAACAAATTTCAGTGCGGCACCTAATCTAGAATTGGGTTATTCTTATACCGTAAATGATTATAACAACGCAGGCAGGTTAAGTACTTTTTATACCGACAGGCCTTTCGCAAAATTAGATATGTTGTTTTTAAAGTCCTTTATTTTTACCGCAGATTACGATTATTACCATTACAGAGATGCTGCAGAAACAGCAGACAATGAATATGCCTTTCTAAATGCCAACCTCTCTTATCAAAAAAAAGACAGCAAATGGGAGTATAATATTCAAGTGACCAATGCACTGAATACAGAGGCTTTGAATCAAGATGGATTCAATGACTTGTTCATCAGTTCTTCTGCTTATATGGTGCAACCCAGGTATGTAGTTTTTAAGCTCAAATACGATTTATAGAAAAAAAGCGCCTATTTTTTTGATTATAAAATAAAGCTGTTATACATTTGCCTCATATTTATTAAGAGGAAGGATTTGACTGATTGCAACCTCTTTACAAAGCCCAGGCTGATGTAAAAAAAAAGTGCTAAAGCAGTTCACCATAGATTCTATATGGTGAAAAAACCCCGCTAACAAGTCAAATTCGCCCTCGCACACTTTAAAAATTGATGCTATGGCTTATTTATTTACTTCAGAATCTGTGAGTGAAGGACACCCAGATAAAATTGCGGATCAGATTTCAGACGCCCTTTTAGACAATTTTTTAGCCTTTGATCCTCAGAGCAAAGTGGCTTGTGAAACCTTAGTGACTACTGGACAAGTAGTATTGGCGGGTGAAGTAAAAAGCAATACCTATTTAGACGTTCAGCAAATAGCCAGAGATGTGATTAACAAAATTGGCTATACCAAAGGGGCGTATCAGTTCAGTGGAGACTCTTGTGGGGTTATTTCTTTAATACACGAGCAGTCTCAGGATATTAATCAAGGAGTAGACAGGGGTGCTAAAGAAGAGCAAGGTGCGGGCGATCAAGGAATGATGTTTGGTTATGCGTCTAAAGAGACAGAGAACTTCATGCCTTTGGCCTTAGATATTTCTCATAAAATATTAGAGGAATTGGCCGCAATGAGAAGAGAGGGAACCCAGATTACTTATCTCAGACCAGATGCTAAAGCCCAGGTGACTATTGAATATTCAGACGACAATCAACCACAACGAATTGACACAATTGTAGTTTCTACCCAGCACGATCCCTTTTTAGAAGACGATCAGGCCATGTTAGAGACAATCAAAAAAGATATTATTGAAAAGCTTTTGCCAAGAGTAGTAGCAAAGTTTCCGGCTCATGTACAGGCCTTGTTTAATGATCAAATTACCTATTACATAAACCCTACGGGTAAGTTTGTGATTGGTGGTCCTCACGGAGATACGGGTCTTACAGGGAGAAAAATTATTGTAGATACCTACGGGGGTAAAGGTGCCCATGGAGGAGGTGCTTTTAGTGGGAAAGATCCTTCCAAGGTAGACCGTTCTGCGGCCTATGCCGCCAGACATGCGGCTAAGAATTTAGTAGCAGCTGGAGTGGCTTCAGAAATTTTGGTACAACTCAGTTATGCTATTGGAGTGGTGGAGCCTACGAGTATTTATGTAGATACTTATGGGACATCGGCTACAGGCCTAACAGATGGTGAAATAGCTAAAAAAGTAAGCGAAATTTTTGACATGCGTCCGCATGCTATTGAGGAGCGTTTGCAATTGCGCAACCCTATTTATTTAGAAACGGCTGCTTACGGCCATATGGGAAAAACCCCTAGAAAAGTAACCAAAGTTTTTGAATCTCCTTACAACGGTAGAGTAGAGAAAGAAGTGACCCTGTTTACATGGGAACAATTAGATAAAGTGTCAGAGGTACAAAAAGCCTTTGATTTGTGATATAAGTCGCTGTGAGTGGGTGCTTTAACTCACTTGCAGTATCTTTGAAATAAGTTCAAACAATTATTGAATAGTTATCAAGAAAGGTGGAGGGATTAGACCCTGTGAAGCCTTAGCAACCCTTTGTTTTATGCAAAGAAGGTGCTACATTCTATCTCATTTGAGAATAGATAACCGGAATGCTTACCGTCTGTAAGCGAACTTTCTTATGTAACTTTTTCGATTTTTACCCATCTAGTGGCGCCGCTAGAGGGGGTTTGGCTTTTTAATTATTTTTTTAACATTAAAAACAAAAATCATGAGTACCGAAAACAACAACCAATTTGCCACAAACGCATTACATGCTGGGCACGATCCAAAATTAACCGGAGGCACCAGAGCAGTGCCTATTTATCAGAGTACGGCTTATGTCTTTGACAGTGCAGAGCATGCAGCCAATTTATTTTCTTTGGCAGAGCCCGGAAATATTTACACTAGAATCAACAATCCTACTACAGATATCCTAGAGCAGCGTTTGGCTGCTTTGGAAGGCGGTATTGCTTCTGTGGTCACCGCTTCTGGAACTGCAGCCATTGCCACTTCCTTACTAGTACTTTTAAAAGCTGGAGACCATATTGTGGCTTCTAGTAGTCTGTACGGAGGGACCTATAATTTACTTAACGTGACCCTACCTAGGTTGGGCATTACGACCACTTTTGTAGACCCTTCAGATCCGGCCAATTTTGAGGCAGCCGTTCAGGGAAATACTAGGGCTTTCTTTGCAGAGTCATTGGGAAATCCAAAATTAGATGTATTGGATTTAAAGGCTATTGCAGCTTGTGCTAAAGCTGCTAAAGTACCCTTTATCGTAGATAATACTGTGGCTACTCCAGCACTGTTGAATCCTATTGCACACGGGGCTAATATTGTGATTCATTCGCTCACCAAATATATTAATGGAAATGGAACAGCTTTGGGCGGGGCAATTATAGATGCTGGAACCTTTGATTGGAGCAATGGAAAATTCCCAGAGTTTACTGAACCTTCTGCGGGTTATCACGGACTTATTTATCACGAGGCTTTAGGAGCAGCTTCCTTTATTGCCAAAGTGAGAATTGAGGGACTTAGAGATTATGGAGCGGCCATTAGTCCTTTCAATGCCTTTCAGATTTTACAAGGTTTAGAAACCTTGACCATTAGAATTGCCAAGCACTCAGAAAATGCCTTAGCCTTGGCCTCATGGTTAGAGGAACAAGAATTGGTTTCTTGGGTAAACTACCCAGGTTTGGCCTCTAGTGCCTACCGTGAATTAGCCCAAAGTTATTTACCTAAGGGACAAAGTGGCATTGTTACTTTTGGAGTAAAAGGCGGTTTTGAATCTGCTAAAAAAGTAGCCAATGAGACCAAATTATTCTCTTTATTGGCAAACATAGGAGACAGCAAATCACTAATTATTCACCCTGCGAGCACCACGCACCAGCAATTGTCACCAGAGGCTCAATTGACTACTGGTGTAACGGAAGACTTAATTAGACTTTCTGTTGGATTAGAAGATATAGAGGATCTAAAGGCAGATTTAACCACTGTTTTTGAAACTATTAAAGCCACCCAATTGGTATAACCATAACGTGCCTACTTTTAGAAGAGTAGGCACTTTATTCTATTTTATATGAAAAAGCTCGCTATTAAAGCCTTTAAAACACAGTCGAATCATACACAAGATATTTCCTTGAGCTATGAGCACTTTGGTCTTCCTTTAGACCAGGCGCCGGTTGTTTTAGTGAACCATGCCCTTACAGGAAACTCCAACGTAGCGGGAGAGGACGGTTGGTGGTCTGCCTTGATTGGCCCCGAAAAATGTATTGATACCAATCGGTATGCAGTCTTGGCTTTTAATATTCCAGGCAATGGATACGACGGTTTTGTGATAGATGCGTACAAACAATTTGTAGCCAAAGACATGGCGCAGTTATTTTTATTGGGTTTGGAAGCTTTAGGAGTTTCAAAGCTTTACGCAATTATAGGTGGGTCTCTCGGAGGTGGAATTGCCTGGGAAATGGCGGCTTTAAATCCAGACATTACGTCGCATTTAATTCCTGTAGCATCTGATTGGAAATCTACCGATTGGCTCATTGCCAATTGTCAAATACAGGAACAATTTCTATTAAATTCCAAGCAACCAGTTCACGATGCGCGCATGCACGCTATGTTGTGTTACAGAACTCCTGAATCTTTTAACCAGCGCTTTAATAGAAGCACCAATGAAGCCCTTCAGGTATTCAATGTCGAGAGTTGGCTTACCCATCATGGAGAAAAATTGCAGTCAAGGTTTCAGTTGTCTGCGTATAAATTGGTGAATCAGCTGTTAAGATCTATAGACATTACCAAAAATGGTCCGGAGGCTTTTAGAAAATTACAAGAGAGTGACACTCATATTCACATTATAGGGGTAGACTCAGATTTGTTTTTTACGGCCACTGAAAATAAAGAAACGTTTAAGCAACTGGCACAATCTCAGTCCAATGTGACCTATGGAGAAATTACTTCTGTGCATGGGCACGATGCCTTTTTGTTAGAATTTGAGCAGTTAGAGGTCCTTTTAGCAGGTATTTTTAAACCCCAAGCAGCGACAGCCAAGGTGCAGGTATTAAAGTTTGGTGGCACTTCATTGGCCAATGGAGAGGGCCTTTCTAAAGTCATTGAGATTGTAGGGGCTAAAAAAGCATCCCAGCAACCCATCGCCTTGGTGGTTTCTGCTAGAGACAATGCTACTGACCAATTAGAGCGTTTGTTGGAACTTGCGTCCCAAGGCCAGGACTACCATCCTGCCCTGGATTTTTTCAAAGCCCAACAAACCACACCATTAAAGGAGCCTATTTTAGCCCATGAATTTGAACAACTGAGTCAGATTTTAGCTGGGGTAACCCTCATTAAAGATTACAGTGAAAAGACCAAAGACCAAGTCTTGTCTTTTGGAGAATTACTCGCTGCAAAAACACTGGTTTATTTACTTTCACAGCAAGGAATAGACGCACAACTTTTAGATACCAGGGCATTGATTAAAACCAATAGTGACTTTGGAAATGCATCTGTAAAAGAGGCCCTGTCAAAAAAAGCAGTTTTAGCTGCTTATGAGGCATTAGCACCTCAGAATATTCCCGTTTTTACTGGTTTTATTGGTTCTAATGAAAAAGGAGAAACCACTACGCTAGGCCGTAATGGGAGTAATTATTCAGCTGCCCTAATCGCAAGTTTTTTAGACGCTGGAGAGCTTCAGAACTTCACCCATGTAGACGGGATTTATACCGCAGACCCCAACTTGGTGCCAGAGGCAGAAAAAATTGCCGCTTTGTCTTATAGCGAGGCCAATGAGTTGGCTAATTTTGGGGCTACAATACTACATGCTAAAACCATTATTCCGCTTATTGAAAAAAACATTCCCCTTAGAATTCTAAACACCTTTAAGGCAGACAACGAAGGAACGCTCATTAGTGCTACACCCACTGAGGCGGGTATTAAATCCCTCTCAGTGATAGCAGATGTGACCCTTATTAACATAGAAGGACGCGGTTTGTTGGGAAAAGCAGGAGTAGATGCCCGTATTTTTAAAACCCTGGGGAATGCCCATATTAGTGTCAGTATTATTTCTCAGGGTTCTTCTGAAAGAGGAATTGGTTTGGTGGTAGCCGCAAAAGACGCTACCGAGGCCATTATTTCCCTAGAGCGAGAATTTGAGCAAGATTTTTACGCCCAGGATGTCAATAGAATATATGCAGTAGATCAGGTCTCTGTTATTTCTATTGTGGGTCAAGATTTGAGCTCTTTTCACAAACCGTATAATGCGCTTATTAAAAACCAGATAGTGCCTTTGCTTTTTAACAATACGGTTACGGGTAAAAATGTTTCTTTGGTCTTGCTTAAAAAAGACCTAAACAAGGCACTGAACGTTATGCATGCTCAGATTTTTGGACAACCTAAAAAAGTGAATATAGCTGTAGTAGGTGTGGGACAAGTAGGCGGCGCTCTCATTGACCAAATTTTAAAGACTGCCCCTCAAATTGAAGCAAGAAAAGGAATTAAACTTCAGGTTTTTGCCCTTTTAAATTCCAAAAAGATGTTGTTGAATGCACAAGGAATTGGAACGGCTTCACAAGATTGGCGTTCAGACCTCAATACTTTAGGAGAAGCGGTACATTTTGAAAAACTCTTTTCGTACGCCCAGGAGCAGCATTTAGAAAATTTAATACTGGTAGACAATACAGCAAGCACCTCTTTTGTTCAGCATTACGAAGGCTTTGTGCGTTATGGGTTTGACCTGGTTTCTTCTAATAAAATTGCCAATACCTTACCGTTTAATCAATACAAATCCCTGAGGGAAACCCTAGGAGCGTATCAAAAGCAATACTTATATGAGACCAATGTAGGTGCTGGACTACCCCTGATAGACACCATTAAATTACTCCATCTTTCTGGTGAAAACATCACTCAGATTAGAGGGGTATTCTCAGGCTCGTTGAGCTATATATTCAATACTTTTTCAACAGCAGAAATCCCTTTTTCACAAGTCGTACAAGAGGCTTTAAATAATGGATATACGGAGCCTGACCCAAGGGAAGACCTCAGCGGAAACGATGTGGGTAGGAAACTACTTATTTTGGCGAGAGAATTAGACTTAAAGAATGAGTTTTCAGAGGGGGTGATTGAAAATTTAATCCCAGAAGGATTACAGGCACTAGATGCCCCCGGATTCTTAGCACAAATGTCTAAATTAGATCCTATATTTGCAGAGATAAAAGCAGGTTTAGCCCCAGATGAGGTCCTGAGATATGTAGGGGTTTTAGGGGGTGATTTGCAAAAAGAGAAAGGTCAACTCAGTGCGGGACTTTGTAAAGTGCCCAAACAAAGCCCCTTAGGTCAGGTAAAAGGAGCAGATTCTATTATTGAAATATATACGGAATCTTATGGAGACCAGCCTATTGTTATTCAAGGCGCCGGAGCAGGTGCCACAGTCACCGCAAGAGGAGTCTTTGGAGACATTTTAAGAATTGTGGAGAAGAATTAACCATTGTGCAGGTACTGAAAGGGGAGATTAATTGAATAGATATATATGGAAGAAAGAGAATTTGAAACCAATGCTATTAGAATGCAAATGGACCGTAGCGGGAATCTTGAGCATTCTGCTCCTTTGTATTTAACTTCTAGCTTTGTTTTTGAAGACGCAGAAGACATGCGAGCTTCCTTTGCAGAAGAGAAAGACCGTAATATTTACTCCAGATATGCCAATCCGAATACTTCTGAATTAATAAGCAAAGTTTGTCAGATGGAAGGGGCAGAAGCGGGTTTTGCTTTTGCGTCTGGAATGGCCGCAGTATACAGTACTTTTGCAGCGTTGTTAGAAAGTGGAGATCATATTGTGTCTTGTAGCAGTGTGTTTGGTTCTACAATGAGCTTATACCAGAATTTTTTCCCAAAATGGCAAATAAGCACAGATCTCTTCAATGTAAATGATTCTGCCACATCCATAGAGGCGTTAATTAAGCCCAATACAAAAGTGATCTATGTAGAGTCTCCTACTAATCCAGGCGTAGATATTTTAGACCTTCAAATGATTGGTGATATAGCGAAGAAACACAGCCTTATTTTAATTGTAGACAATTGTTTTGCTTCTCCATATTTACAACAACCCATTTCTTTTGGCGCTCATTTGGTGGTGCATTCTGCCACCAAACTCATTGATGGCCAAGGAAGGGTACTTGGAGGAATTACCGTAGGGGAAGCAACTTTAATAGATAAAATTTATAGATTTTCAAGAATATCAGGACCAGCCATGTCTCCTTTTAATGCTTGGGTACTTTCTAAAAGTTTGGAAACTTTGGCGGTAAGAGTAGACCGTCATTGCGATAATGCCCTAGGTTTAGCGCAATTTTTAGAAGCCCATGATTCGGTAAAAATGGTCAAGTATCCTTTCTTGAAGTCTCATCCTAAATATGAGGTGGCTAAAAAGCAAATGAAGGCCGGTGGCGCTGTAGTTGCTTTTGAATTAGAAGGTGGTTTAGTCACTGGAAAGAAATTCTTTAATAGTATTCAAATGCTATCGCTCTCTGCAAACCTAGGAGACTCCAGAAGTATAGTAACCCATCCAGCTAGCACCACACATGCCAAATTATCTCCAGAAGCTCGGTTAGAATGCGGTATTTCAGATGGTCTGATCAGAGTGTCTGTAGGATTAGAACATATTGCAGACATTATCAAAGACGTATCACAAGCCATTGAAAAAGCGACCCTTTAAAAAAATATTATTTTGAGTAACACACCCCAATATACCCTAGAGAAGCCATTAGTAAAAGACCTTGTTAAAGAAAAGGTTTTGGTACTGGATGGTGCTATGGGTACCATGATTCAGGAGTATAAATTTACTGAAGAAGATTACAGAGGGAGTAGGTTTGCCACATACGAGCATCCGCTTCAGGGAAATAACGACTTACTCACCCTTACCCAGCCAGAGGCCATTCAATCCATTCATGAAAAGTATTTAGCGGCGGGTGCAGATATTATAGAAACCAATACCTTCTCATGTACTACCATTGCTATGGCAGATTATTACATGGAAGATTTAGTATATGAGCTCAATTACGAGGCCACTAAAATTGCTTTAAAAGCAGCTGAAAAATATACCCTTTTGGATCCTTCTAAGCCCAGGTATGTGGCAGGAAGTATAGGGCCTACTAACAGAACTGCTAGCCTGTCTCCAGATGTAAACAATCCAGGGTATAGAGCCGTAAGTTTTGAAGACCTGCGAGTGGCTTATAGGCAGCAAGTAGAAGCCTTACTGGATGCAGGAGTAGATATTTTATTGGTAGAAACGGTTTTTGACACCTTGAATGCAAAAGCAGCATTATACGCTATTGATGAGGTAAAAGCAGAGAGAAATATAGCCACCCCAGTCATGGTGAGTGGTACCATAACAGATGCCTCAGGAAGAACCCTTTCTGGGCAAACAGCAGAAGCATTTTTAATTTCCATATCACATTCAGATCTTTTGTCTGTTGGTTTTAACTGTGCTTTGGGGGCAAAGGCTTTATTGCCTCATTTAGAAGTATTGGCTAAAAAAGCCCCATTTGGGGTTTCTGCTCACCCGAATGCAGGATTGCCAAACGCTTTTGGGGGCTATGATGAAAGTGCCGCTGAAATGGCTGCTCAAATTCAAGAATATGTAGATTTAGGATTGGTGAATATTGTAGGGGGTTGTTGTGGAACAAGGCCAGCACATATAGAAGCTATAGCCGCTATAGCCGCCAAAGCGTCTCCCAGAAAAATCAGCCCAAAGCAAATGGGACCTATGCAGTTGTCTGGATTAGAGCCTTTGGTGCTCACTCCAGATTTAAATTTTGTCAATGTTGGGGAGCGTACGAATGTAGCAGGTTCTAAGATGTTCCTGAGACTCATTAAGGAGGAATCTTACGACCAGGCCTTAGCAGTTGCCAGAGAGCAGGTAGAAAACGGGGCTCAAATCATAGATATTAATATGGACGACGGACTCATAGACGGAGAGGAAGCCATGGTTAATTTCTTAAATTTAGTAGTTGCTGAGCCTGATATTTCCAGAGTGCCTATTATGATTGATAGTTCTAAGTGGCCTATTATAGAAGCTGGACTCCGCGTAGTGCAAGGAAAATGTGTGGTAAACTCTATCTCTTTAAAAGAAGGAGAAGCCCTCTTTTTAGAGCAGGCTCTCAAAATTAAAAATTATGGGGCTGCCGTGATTATTATGGCCTTTGATGAGGTAGGGCAGGCAGACAATTACGAACGTAGGATTGAAATTGCAAAGCGGTCTTATGACTTATTGGTAGAACGAATAGATTTCCCCGCCCAAGATATTATTTTCGATTTAAATATTTTTCCTGTAGCAACAGGTATGGACGAGCATAAATTAAATGCCATAGATTTTATTAAAGCGACCCAATGGGTTAGAGAAAACCTTCCCGGGGTGTCCGTAAGTGGCGGGGTGAGTAATGTGTCTTTTAGCTTTAGAGGAAACAATCCAGTGCGGGAAGCCATGCACTCGGTATTTTTGTACCATGCTGTTAAAGCAGGGATGAATATGGGAATTGTAAATCCTGCAATGTTGGAGGTGTATTCAGACATTCCAAAAGAGCTTTTAGAGCATGTAGAAGATGTGATTCTCAATAGAAGAGCAGATGCTACCGAACGCTTGTTGGATTTTGCAGAAGGATTTGTAGGTGCCAAAAAAGAAAGCAAGGTAGATCTCTCCTGGAGAGAAGAACCTCTTCAGGATAGAATTACCAGAGCACTTGTTAAAGGCTTAGACACCTATATTATTGAAGATGTAGAAGCTGCTAGAAATACTGTTTCTGCGCCTATTCAAGTTATAGAGGGGCATTTAATGACAGGAATGAATGTAGTAGGTGATCTTTTTGGTAGTGGAAAAATGTTCTTGCCACAGGTAGTGAAATCTGCCAGGGTAATGAAAAAGGCAGTGGCTTATTTGCTTCCATATATAGAAGAAGCTAAAAAACTACAAGTAGATTATGACGCTACGGCCTCACAATCTGCTGGAAAAATACTCATGGCCACCGTGAAAGGAGATGTGCACGATATTGGGAAAAATATTGTGAGTGTGGTATTGGCTTGTAATAATTATGAGATTATAGATTTGGGGGTAATGGTACCACCAGATAAAATTATTGCCGCTGCTAAAGAGCACCAGGTAGACGCCATTGGACTCAGTGGGCTCATTACGCCTTCTTTAGATGAGATGGTTTTCTTAGCAGAAGCTATGCAACGTGAGGGGTTCACCATGCCGCTACTCATTGGTGGAGCTACTACTTCCAAAGCACATACCGCAGTGAAAATTGCCCCTCAGTACGGGCAAACGGTAGTGCATGTCAATGACGCCTCTAGGGCGGTGACCGTGGTGGGAGATTTGTTGCAACCAGATACTTCAGCCTCTTATAAAGCCAAACTAAAACAAGACTACGATCAGTTTAGAGATCAATTCCTAAACAGGTCTAAAACCAAAGAATATATGTCTCTAGCACAGGCAAGAGAGAACGCCTTGAAGTTAAATTTCAAAAAAGACCTTGCTCCAGCGCCCAATCAATTAGGTATTCAAGTCATTGAAAAGCAAGATTTAAGGGCCTTAGTGCCTTTTATAGATTGGACTCCATTTTTTAGAAGTTGGGAGTTACACGGACGTTTCCCAGACATTCTAACAGATGCTGTGGTGGGAGAACAGGCAAGTAGTCTTTTTGAAGAAGCCCAAGCCATGTTGGAAAAAATTATCTCAGAAGAGAAATTTACGGCAAAAGCGGTGTTTGGAATATTTCCTGCGGAACGTTCTGGCTCAGACGACATCTCCGTTCAAAAAGACACCAATACTACTTATATTTTCAGGACCCTTAGACAGCAAATCAAGAAAAAAGAAGGGGTGGCACACAGAGCCCTTTCAGATTATATAGCCCCTCCAAATGAAGGCGTTCAAGACCATATGGGGGCCTTTTGTGTAACCGCAGGTTTTGGATCAGAAGAAATGGCTTTGACCTATCAGGCTGCTTTAGACGACTATAACTCCATCATGGTAAAAGCCTTGGCAGACAGACTAGCAGAGGCCTTTGCAGAATACTTACATTTAAAAGTAAGAAAAGAGCATTGGGGGTATGCAGCCCAGGAATCCTTAGATCCCAATGCATTGATATCAGAGGAGTACAAAGGGATCAGACCAGCCCCAGGATACCCTGCCTGTCCGGATCATTTAGAGAAAATCACGCTTTGGAAACTACTAGAGGTAGAAGAAAAGATAGGTGTTAGTCTAACGGAGAGTTTGGCAATGTGGCCAGCAGCCTCTGTATCAGGGTATTATTTTGCCCACCCAGAAGCCAAATACTTTGGTGTAGGTAAGATTACCCAAGACCAATTGGAAGATTTTGCCTCTAGAAAAGATATTCCTGTAGCCACCGCCAAGAAGTGGTTGGCCCCAAATTTAGCAGACATATAGATATGAAGATCACCCAGCACATAGCAGCCGCAAAAGGGAAAACCTTGTTTTCTTTTGAAATAGTACCCCCAGTTAAAGGTGGGAATATTCAGGAGCTTTACAACAATATAGACCCACTGATGGCCTTTAATCCCCCCTTTATAGATGTGACCACCTCTAGAGAGGAATTTGTCTATTTAAAGAAGGAGGGCTTATTAGAAAAAAAACTTACCAGAATGAGACCAGGTACCGTTGGTATTTGCGCCTCCATTAAGCATAAATATGGGGTAGACACGGTTCCTCATGTACTTTGTGGTGGTTTCACCAAAGAAGAAACTGAGTATTTATTAGTAGATTGCCAATACTTAGGAATTGAAAATGTCATGGCCCTTAGGGGCGATGCCATGGCAGGCCAACGTTATTTTGAAGCCACTCCAGGGGGGCATACTTATGCCAAGGACTTAGTGGGGCAAATAAAAGACTTGGGTGCTGGAAAGTACCTGCATGAAGAAATTGAAAGCACCCATTCGAGCTCCTTTTGTATTGGTGTAGCTGGTTATCCAGAGAAACACATGGAAGCACCTTCCTTACAACAAGACCTCAAAAGACTTAAAGAAAAGGTAGACGCAGGCGCAGACTACGTAGTAACCCAAATGTTTTTTGACAACCAAAAGTACTTTGAGTTTGTAGCAGCCGCTAAAGAAATTGGGATACATGTACCTATTATTCCGGGTATTAAACCCATTGCAGTAGAAAAACACCTGCAACTCTTACCTCAGGTATTCAGTCTAGACTTGCCTCAAGACCTCATAGACGCAGTCTCTGACGCAAAAGACAAAGCCGCCGTAAGACAGGTAGGAATTGAGTGGGCCATTGCGCAGTCTAAAGAACTCAAGGCTGCCGGCGTACCCGTTTTGCATTATTATTCCATGGGTAAATCCAGTAATATAGAAGCCATAGCTGCTGAGGTGTTTTAAATTTTGATCTAAAGCTGAGTAGTATCACTTCTATTATTCTCAGTTTTAAAATTGATTTCACTACAATTCCTTAATAAAAATGGCTTAAATGGTAGAATTCAAAAAAAATCAATTGAATTCATTGTCTTTTAAATATAATAATTACATTAGCTTTTCGTAAGAGAAAATATGACACTTAGCACAAATTTCTGGAACCGTTTTTACTTTTACTTCTATTTTAATAGAAGTACGGGGCTTTTCTAGGATATTGTGAACGATATACCTTATTAAGAGTCCCGCTGTTGCGGGATTTTTTTTTGATTAAAAATGAAAGAAAAAATGACAATAGCCATTCAAGGCATAAAAGGCTCTAACCACCATCAGGTGGCTATAGATTGTTATGGATCTGATCAGGAGATGCTTCCTTGTATGTCTTTTCCGGCTTTGGTTCAGGAACTTATAGATGGTAGGGCAGATAAGGGTATTATGGCTATTGAAAATTCCATTGCGGGCTCTATTATACCGAATTATGCTTTGGTGTATGACCATCACTTACATATTATTGGGGAATACTACTTAAATATTCACCACCATCTTATGGTTTTACCAGGACAGGGAATAGAGGATATTAAGGCGGTGCATTCTCATCCTATGGCCTTATTACAGTGTCATGAGTTTTTTAAAAAGCACCCACACATACAATTAGTGGAAGATGTAGATACGGCAGAAACAGCTCAGCGAATTCAATCTGGTCAACTAAAGGGTATTGCTGCTATAGCGCCTAAAGTTGCTGCTGGTTTGTATGGCCTAGATGTATTAGCTTCTGACATACAGACTATTAAAAACAATGCCACCCGTTTTATTATTGTAAAAACAACCTCTAAGGAAATTCCTCAAGAGGAAATTAATAAAGCATCGCTTCGTTTTGTGCTTGACCATAAAAGAGGGAGCCTGGCTGCAGTACTCAATGTGATGAGTGACTGCCACTTAAATTTAACAAAAATCCAATCACTTCCAGTAATAGACCTTCCATGGAAGTATGCTTTTTTTGTAGACGTTACTTTTGATCAATATGAAGACTATGCCAAAGCAAGGGCTATTTTGGAAATTATGGCCGCTGAGTTTAGGGTCTTAGGAGAATACACTAATGCTAGAGAATTATGAAAACAGCCACACGTTTAGATACGGTACAAGAATATTACTTCTCTAGAAAGTTAAGAGAGGTGAGAGGCCTAATGGCAGCGGGAAAACCTATTATTAATATGGGAATTGGGAGTCCAGACTTGGCACCAGATCCAAAAGTTACACAGGCTTTAATAGCTGCCACGGCTGAGGAGAATGCACACCAGTATCAATCGTATCAGGGACTGCCTGAGCTCAGAGAAGCAATAGCATCTTTTTATAAAAGACAGTTTGGTGTTTCTATGGATGCTGCATCTGAGATATTACCATTGATGGGTTCAAAAGAAGGGATCATGCACATTAGTATGGCCTTTTTAAACCCAGGAGATGGGGTGCTTATTCCAGATCCAGGGTACCCTACCTATCAGTCAGTTTCTGATTTGGTTGGCGCTAAGGTCATTCCTTATAAGCTCTCTTTAGACAAAAATTGGTTGCCAGATATAGCCGCTTTGGAGCAGTTAGATCTCACTCAGATAAAACTCATGTGGCTGTCTTACCCTCATATGCCCACTGGGGCAGTGGCCTCTGTAGCAGCACTTACAGAATTGGTAGCCTTTGCCAAAAAGCACGATATTCTTTTGGTCAATGACAACCCTTATAGTTTTATTTTAAACAAGGCGCCTCAGAGTATCTTATCCATTCCAGGTGCAAAGGGACATGTTATGGAGTTAAATTCTTTGAGTAAGACGTTTAATATGGCCGGGTGGCGTGTAGGAATGGTTTTGGGAGATGCAGCCATTATTAATGCAGTGCTTAAGGTGAAGAGTAATATGGATTCAGGGATGTTTTATCCGATACAAAAGGGAGCCATAGCGGCACTCGATGTAGCTGACCATTGGTATGCATCACTAAATAAAGTATATGAGGAGCGAAGGGCACTCACCTATGAATTGGCAGACGCTTTGGGCTGTACTTACGATCCAAAGGCGGTGGGCTTATTTGTGTGGGCTAAATTACCAGTGGGTGTAACAGATGCAGAAGCTTTTATAGAAGCATTGTTACATGAAAAAGATTTATTCATTACCCCAGGAACCATTTTTGGAGCCGGCGGTGCAGGCTATGTTCGTTTTTCTCTTTGTGTAGACAAAACGATTATAAAAGAAGCTATTGAACGCGTGAAGAATTAAGTATGAAAGTAGTTTGTGTTATAGGAGTTGGTTTAATTGGAGGTTCTTTCTCTAAAGATATCAAGGAACATTATCCTGAGGTGAAACGCATCGGGATTGACCAAAATGAAGACTACTTAAAGGAAGCTTTGTCCTTGGGCGTGATAGATGAGATAGGGCGTTTAGAAGATGTGGCAGCGTCAGATATTGTGTTTATAGCTATTCCGGTAGACGCCACTTTAAAAGTGTTGCCGCTCGTATTGGATCATGTGTCTGCACATACAGTAGTAGTAGATGCCGGTTCCACAAAGTCCAGCTTATGTGAGTCGGTTAAAGACCATCCCAACAGAAGAAATTACTTGGCAGCGCACCCTATTGCTGGGACAGAGTTCTCAGGGCCATCGGCCGCGATAGCGGGCCTATTTAAAGGAAAGACACAGATTATCTGTGAAGTAGAGCAAACGGCTTTTAAATTACAAGAAATGGCCTTAGAGGTATTTCAAGCCTTGGGTATGCGTATTCGTTATATGAACGCAGCAGCACATGATGTTCACATTGCTTATGTGTCTCATCTGTCACATATTAGCGCCTTTATGTTGGGAAAGACAGTCATGGAGAAAGAAGAAAATGAAAGAGATATCTTTGACATGGCAGGTAGTGGTTTTGAAAGTACGGTACGTCTGGCGAAGAGTTCCCCTGCCATGTGGGCACCTATATTTAAAGACAATAAAACAGCTGTGGTGGCGGCGCTTTCAGAGTATATAAAAAATTTAGAACATTTTAAATCTTTGGTAGAAGCCAATGATTTTAATGGGCTTTACGCTCAAATGGAACAGACAAACAGAATTAAAGATATTTTAAATGGGCTTGCCCCTCAACATAAATAAGGCAAAAGCCTTTTAAAAACCTAACAAGATTAAATACATAAGTAATGGAAAATTCAAAAGAAATGAGAAACTGGTTAGATGCCATGAATTTAGATCATCCGCTTGTAATTGCAGGGCCTTGTAGCGCTGAAACGGAAGAGCAAGTATTAAAAATTGCACATGAGTTAAAAGACACGGATGTAAATTATTTTAGAGCCGGGATTTGGAAACCTCGTACTAAGCCAGGAATGTTTGAAGGGGTTGGAGCATTAGGTTTAAAGTGGTTGCAAAAAGTAAAAAAAGAAACGGGTTTAAAAACGGCTACAGAGGTCGCTAACAAAGCTCATGTAGAATTGGCTTTGGAGCACGATGTAGATCTTTTATGGATTGGTGCGCGTTCCACAGTGAGCCCTTTTATTATCCAAGAAATTGCAGACGCCCTGGAGGGAACGGATAAGATTGTATTGGTGAAAAACCCAGTAAATCCAGATTTAGCCTTATGGTTAGGTGCGGTAGAGCGTTTAGCCAATGCCAATATTAAAAATTTAGGTGTAATTCATAGAGGATTTTCTACCTATGAGAAAACGAAGTACAGAAATATTCCAGAATGGCAAATTGCTATTGAATTGCAGCAGAAATTTCCAGATTTGCCTATCATTAATGATCCTTCTCACATAACTGGAAAGCGCGATATGATTTTTGATGTTTCTCAGACTGCTTTGGATTTAAATTTTGACGGTCTAATGATTGAGACACATTTTGATCCTGACAACGCTTGGAGTGACGCAGCACAGCAAGTTACCCCTACCACTTTGGTTCAGATCATGAAAGACCTTAAGATTAGAAAAGAGTCTTCTGCTGAAACAGATTACAATGTGGAGTTAAATACTTTAAGGGCTCAGATAGATGTGATTGATAACCAACTTATTGACATGCTTTCAAAAAGAATGAAAGTGGCAGATGCCATTGGAGAAATTAAAAAATCTCAAAATGTGGCGGTCTTACAAAGTAATCGTTGGAATGAGATCTTAGGAAAGATGATTTTAGAGGGAGAGTCCAAAGGACTAAGTGAAGAGTTTGTTTTAAAAATGTTCAAAGCCATTCACCAAGAGTCAATTAACCACCAAGAGAAAATCTTGAAGGACTAAGCTGTAACATATCCTTAAAACACTTGTCTTTATTAGGTAATGATTTAATAACTTGCAGCTTCTGGTTGTGAAAAACAAAACCTATGAAAAAATACATTGTTTTAGTGACATTTCTTTGTGGATTCTTTGCCATGGGGCAGGGATTTTTGGAGCGAAATGTGGGAGATTTTCACGAAATTAAAGTCTACGATTTAATTGCCGTAAACCTCATCAAATCTAACGACAATAAGGTCTTGATTAAGGGACCTCATGCGAATGACATTCAATTGGTCAATAAGGATGGGGTCTTAAAGGTCCGTATGATGTTGGAAAAGAAATTCCAAGGAGAGAATACTTTTGTAGAAGTTTATTACAAAGAATTAAATGTGATAGATGGGAATGAAGGTGCTCGCATTACTGCTAATGAATTGATTTCTCAAACCTCCTTAAGCTTAAGAGTTCAAGAGGGTGCAGCCATTAGCTTGGGACTTGAAGTAGATTATTTGTCCTCTAAAGCTGTGACTGGTGGTATTATAGAAGCCTCTGGTACTGTAGATGTTCACGACGTTAATATGAATACTGGCGCAATTTTAAGGGCAAAAGAGCTCAAGACTAGTATTACCAATATTAAAGTAACTGCTGGGGGAGATGCGGTCATTTTTGCGACAAAAAGAGTAGACGTCAATGTAAAGGCTGGGGGAGATGTAGATGTTTATGGAAACCCCAAAGAAGTTACTAAAAAACAATTTGCAGGAGGTAGGATCCGTTTTAGATCTTAATAGGAATCATTTATGAAGGGAACCGTTTATAAATCCACAGGAAGCTGGTATACCGTAAAGGGTACAGACGGTTCGTTTTACGAATGTAGGATTAAGGGTAAGTTTAGGATTGAAGGGATTAAAAGCACCAATCCAATTGCCGTAGGAGACGGCGTATCTTTTGAGTTAGAGCCTCAAGGGAGTATGGATGAGTCTGCCCCTCAGGGGATTATTCATGCTATTGATGATCGAAAAAATTATATCGTAAGGAAATCGGTTAACCTCTCTAAGCAAACCCACATTATTGCGGCTAATTTGGATCGGGTATTTTTGATGATTACTTTAAATAACCCTCCAACACATACTGCTTTTATAGACCGTTTTTTGGTTTCTGCAGAAGCTTATGGGATTGAATCGGTGCTTTTATTTAATAAAATAGATAGCTATACCCAAGACGAACTTTACGAAATAAAATATCTAACACATTTGTATACACAAATTGGTTATCAATGTCTAGAGGTGTCTGCTTTGACAGGTCATAATGTGGCAGAGTTAAAAGCACTCATGAAAGATAAGGTGACGCTATTTTCAGGTCATTCCGGTGTGGGTAAATCTACCTTAGTCAATGCCATTGAAAATAGGTTAGACCTCAAGACTGCAGCAATTTCACAGCAGCATATGCAAGGACAGCACACTACTACTTTTGCAGAGATGTACGACTTAAGTTTTGGCGGTCATATTATAGATACTCCAGGAATTAAAGGTTTTGGTATTGTAGATTTGGAACCCAATGATATTGGTAATTTTTTTCCAGAGTTTTTTGCTTTGAAACAAGATTGTAAGTTTCACAATTGCCTGCATTTAGAAGAACCTAAATGTGCCATAAAGCAGGGTGTTGAGGATGAAACCTTATCTATTTCTAGATATAGGAGTTATGTGCAAATGTTACAAGATGAGGAGGGTAACTATAGACAGGATATTCACCAAGGATCATGAGGGTAGTTGTTCAAAGGGTATTGGAAGCTAGTGTAGTGGTTTCAGGAAAAGCAGTAGCCAGTATTTCAAATGGACTTTTGGTACTCTTAGGTATTACGCATACAGACACCGAAGAAGACATAGACTGGTTGGTGAAAAAAATAAGTCAACTTAGGATTTTTGAAGACGATTCCGGACAAATGAACGCTTCTTTGCAAGATGTTCAAGGGGAATTAATATTGGTCAGTCAGTTTACTTTATTCGCTGCAACCAAGAAGGGGAATAGGCCTTCTTATATTAAGGCAGCGAAACCTGAGGTGGCAGAGCCGCTTTACGTAGCGTTTGCAGAGGCCATGGAAAAGTCGCTAGGGAAAAAAATTGGTAGGGGTGTATTCGGTGCAGATATGAAAGTATCATTGATTAATGATGGTCCTGTGACCATTGTAATAGATAGTCAACAAAAAGAATAATTATGGATATTAAAAATGCCCAAGAAGTGGTAGATAAATGGATTAATAATCATGGGGTTCGTTATTTTAATGAACTCACCAATATGGCACAGCTCACGGAAGAAGTTGGTGAGGTAGCTAGAATTATTGCCAGGCGTTATGGAGAGCAATCTGAAAAGCCTTCAGATAAAGATAAGGATCTAGGGGAGGAGCTGGCAGACGTGATTTTTGTAGTGCTGTGTTTGGCCAATCAGACGGGTGTAAACCTGCAAGAGGCCTTTGATAAAAAGCTAGATCTTAAAACTTTGAGGGATCACAATAGACATCATAACAATCAAAAATTAAAATAAGAACTTTTTGTTAGTCAAGAAGATAAACTATTTTTCATAGGGGTTTTATATGAATGGCCCTAAACACTTCACCACACGCTTATGACGTATCCAACATTTTCCCTACAAGGCCCTAGCACAAACTTATTAAAATCACAGATTGCCATTACTGGATCTAAAAGTGAAACCAACAGATTGTTATTGTTGCAAGCGCTTTTCCCGGTACTTAGCATAGATAACTTGTCCAATTCAGAGGACGCTCAGGCCATGCAAAGAGGGGTGGCTAGTATGCAGGGTACGGTAGATATATACCATGCGGGAACTGCTATGCGTTTTTTAACGGCATATTACGCCACACAGCCAGGTGTTTCTGTGACACTTACTGGATCTGAAAGAATGCAAGAAAGACCCATTGGTATTTTAGTAGACGCATTGAGAAATATGGGTGCAAATATTAGTTATTTGAAAAACGAAGGGTATCCGCCTTTGGCAATAAAAGGAAGTGAAATAGCCCGAGAAAAGGTTCAATTAAATGCTGGAGTGAGTAGCCAATATATTTCTGCTTTATTACTTGTGGGCGCTCGTTTAAAAAATGGATTAACCCTAGAATTGGAAGGTAAAATCACTTCGGTGCCTTATATCAAAATGACCCTGAAGTTATTAGAAAAAATTGGAGTGAAAACAATGTTTGAAGGCCAAGAAATTAAGGTATTTCCAGCTGGAAATGTCCCTTCACAAACCATAGTCGTGGAGTCTGATTGGAGCTCTGCATCTTATTATTATTCATTGATTGCCTTGTCAGATGTTGGGAGTGAAGTTTCCCTGAGTTCATACTCCTCTGATAGTTTACAAGGAGACGCAGTGCTCCGTGATATTTACAGCCACTTAGGGGTTCAAACAACTTTTAAAAAGGACCAATTAGTATTGGCTAAAGTAGCTGCTCCCAGTGACGCTATTTTAGAAAACGGGCTTTCTTGGGATTTAGCCAATGCACCAGATATAGCACAAACCATCGCAGTGAGTTGTTTTGGCTTGGGGGTGGCTTGTGAACTCACCGGATTACACACCCTTAAAATAAAAGAAACCGACCGTTTACTGGCATTAGAGAACGAACTAGGTAAGTTGGGTGCAGGGCTTCATGTCACAGAAAAGAGTTTGCATTTAGCTGCTTTTGATGGAAGTATAAAACCGCATGTAACCATTGGCACTTATCACGATCACAGAATGGCTATGGCCTTTGCCCCTTTGGCATTAAGAGTGCCCATTGCCATTGAAGACGCTGGGGTGGTGAATAAATCTTATCCGGATTTTTGGACGGACATAAACACCCTAGGAATAAAAGTAGCTGCAGTATAGGTCTTTGGGAGGCCCTATGAACCCTCATAATATTTAATTAAACCCGCTTTTGCTTGACAAGGCTATGCCTTGGGTTGTATATTTGCCATCTTTAAATTAGAAAAAAACTATGAAATTATCCGCCTTTGGTTTTGAATTACCTGATGAACTTTTATCAGAGTATCCTGCAGAAAATAGAGATGAGTCTAAATTAATGGTGATTGATAGGGCAAAAGGAACTATTGAGCACAAGATGTTTAAGGACATTATTGATTATTTCGATGAAGGAGATGTAATGGTGCTTAATAATACAAAAGTGTTTCCAGCACGCCTGTACGGAAATAAAGAAAAAACTGGTGCTCGTATTGAAGTTTTCTTACTAAGAGAGCTCAATGAAGAGCAGCGTCTTTGGGATGTGTTGGTAGATCCAGCTAGAAAAATTAGAATAGGAAATAAATTATACTTTGGTGAAGACGAGAGTTTGGTTGCTGAGGTTATAGACAATACCACTTCTAGAGGGCGAACGCTTCGTTTCTTATACGATGGTTCTTATACAGATTTTAGAAAAAAATTAAGGGACCTAGGAGAGACACCACTTCCGAAGTATATTAAAAGAGAGGTTGAGGCAGAAGATGAAGATCGTTACCAAACTATTTACGCCAAACACGAAGGTGCTGTTGCGGCACCCACTGCTGGGATGCATTTTTCTAAGCACTTATTAAAACGTTTAGAAATAAAAGGAGTAGATTTTGCAGAGGTTACCCTTCATGTGGGTCTGGGTACATTTAACCCTGTTGAAGTAGAAGATTTGTCTAAACATAAAATGGACAGTGAAGAGTTGATCATTGATGAAAAAGCCACTCTGACTATCAATCATGCAAAGACTCAGAAGAAACGTATTTGTGCAGTAGGAACTACCGTGATGAGAAGCTTGGAAACAGCAGTTTCTTCCCAACAGACATTAAATACCTATCAGGGCTGGACCAATAAATTTATTTTCCCTCCTCATGAATTTAGTATTGCGAATTGTATGATCACTAATTTTCATTTACCTAAGTCTACTTTATTAATGATGATCTCTGCTTTTATGGGGCATGATTTAATGAAAGAGGCCTACAAAGTAGCGATTGAAGAAAAATATAAGTTTTACTCCTACGGAGACGCAATGCTTATTTTATAATTTTATTTAGTGTACAATAAAGCCTGACATAGCCCTAGGTAAAGTCAGGCTTTTTGCATTTTATTAATACCTTTAGGTGGTGGAAGATATGGTAAAAAAAGACATAAGAGCGTTAGACAAAGAGGCCCTCAGGGCATTCTTTGTATCTCAGGGCCAATCTGCCTTTAGGGGCAATCAGGTGTATGAATGGCTTTGGCAAAAAGGGGCTCATTCTTTTGAGTCTATGACCAATATCTCCAAAGAGACCCGGGCTTTTTTAGAAACTCATTTTGTGATCAATCATATTAGAGTAGATCAAATGCAGCGTTCTAATGACGGTACGATTAAAAATGCAGTACGCCTCCATGACAACTTAGTGGTGGAATCTGTTTTAATCCCTACTAAAACAAGAACAACTGCTTGTGTGTCTAGTCAAGTGGGCTGTAGTTTAGACTGCAAATTCTGTGCGACGTCTAGATTAAAACGTATGCGTAATTTACAACCAGACGAGATTTATGATCAGGTGGTGGCCATAGACCAACAAAGCCGATTGTATTTCAACAGGCCCCTAAGCAATATTGTTTTTATGGGTATGGGAGAGCCATTAATGAACTATAACAATGTACTCAAAGCCATTGATAAAATTACGGATCCAGAGGGTCTAGCCATGTCTCCCAAGCGTATTATAGTGTCTACCTCTGGGATACCTAAAATGATCCGTAAAATGGCAGAAGACGGGGTTAAATTTAAATTAGCTGTTTCTCTTCATTCCGCTATAGATTCGGTGAGGACAAGCATTATGCCTTTTAATGAAACATTCCCTTTGGAGCAACTCAGAGAGGCCCTACAGTTTTGGTACGAAAAGACCAAGAGCAGGATCACTTATGAATATGTTGTTTGGAAGGGGATTAATGACAACAAAGCCGCAATAGATGCACTCGTTGAATTCTGTAAATTCGCACCTGCTAAAGTGAATTTAATCGAATACAACCCAATAGACGACGGCATGTTTTCACAAGCTTCCCAAGCAGCAATTGAGGCTTATGTGAATACTCTCGAGCGGCACAACATTACTTGTACGGTAAGACGTTCTAGAGGAAAAGATATAGACGCAGCTTGTGGTCAATTGGCCAATAAGCAAGATGTAAAAATTAAATAAAAAGGTATGGCAAATATTGTAATTACTGGAACAAGTAGGGGAATTGGTTTTGAAATGGCCAAAATATATGTGGCACAAGGACACCAAGTGTTGGCGCTTTCTAGAAATCCGGCACCCATAGATGCGTTAAAATTAGACGGATTATATGCTTTTCCATTTGATATTTCTAACGAAAACGACATTAAAAAAACAGCTGCATTTGTGGAGCAGCAATGGGGAGGGCATTTAGATGTACTGGTAAACAATGCAGGAGCCCTTGTGAACAAGCCTTTTTTAGAAACCACTACGGAAGACTTTTTACAGGTGTACGCAGTGAATGTTTTTGGTGTAGCTGCCCTAACCAAAGCGCTCATTCCTTATATGGGAAAAGGACATGTGGTGACCGTAAGTTCTATGGGTGGTGTTCAAGGAAGTTCAAAATTCCCAGGTCTAGCGGCTTACAGTTCTAGTAAAGGTGCTGTCATTACCCTTACAGAATTGTGGGCAGAAGAATTTAAAGAAACTGGGCCGTCTTTTAATGTATTGGCCATTGGCGCGGTTAGGACAGAAATGTTGGCAGCGGCTTTTCCAGGATACGAGCCGCCAACAACACCTGAGCAAATGGGGGCGTATATAGTAGATTTTAGCCTCAATGGACACACGCTTTACAATGGTAAAATGTTGCAAGTAAGTAATTCAACCCCCTAGTTTGGGCAACTTTTAATTCTAAATGCTATTTTTCCTGGGGTATAGAATGTTTATAGACTTGCTTTTAAAATAGTGTCAAATGGTTTTTTTATTCAGCGTCTATTGGTTTATTTTTCTAGTCTTCTAGTACCCCAAAACCACCCGTGTGAAAATCCCTAATAGCCTCGGCAATTTCTGCCTGAGTATTCATGACAAACGGCCCTTGGGCAGCTATAGGTTCATTTATTGGACTGCCGCTTAATACAAGTAAGTCAGTGGCTTGGTTAGCACTAATTTCAAAAGACTCCCCTTTGTTTTGGAAAAGCACCAAGTGATTCTCCGCGATACTTTCTTGATGGGAAGCGACATTGATACTTCCAGACAATACTAAAACTGCTGTATTCTGTTGGGCAGGAAATGAAAAGCTGGCTTTCCCTTGATCATTTAGATGTACATTATACAGATGTACTTCTGTAAAAGTATCTGCAGCTCCCTGAGTTCCTTGGTAGTTGCCAGCCACTACTTTCACATGTCCCATTGCACCCTCCAAATGCACTGTAGGAATATCTTTTTCAGAGAATCCTTGGTATTTTGGAGGACTCATTTTATAGGCAGCAGGCAGGTTTACCCACAGTTGTACCATCTGAAAAATGCCGCCTTTTTTAGCAAATTCCGCTTCGTGGTATTCTTTGTGTAGTACCCCAGAAGCAGCCGTCATCCACTGTACACCTCCAGGACCAATAATCCCTTGATTTCCTCCGGAATCATGATGAGCCACACTGCCCTGATAGGCCAATGTCACAGTCTCAAAACCACGGTGTGGGTGCACGCCAACACCTCTAGGCGTGTCTGTAGCTGGAAAGTGAAATGGCGCGTTGTAGTCCAACATAATAAACGGACTCATCCTTTGCATGTCTAGGCCGTAGGCCGACGGAATAAAGTTCTGAACCCTAAAACCGTCTCCAACAAAGTGAGGGTTTCTTGGAGGAATTACCAATTCTATTTCTTTTACTGCCATCTTTTTTTTAAGTAAAGATAATTCTAAAAGCCTTAATTTAGAACCGTGAATGAGATTTTAGAAAAATACTTACCACTCCAAGCAGTAATCCCATGCATGTCTTTGATTCAAACCCATGAAGTGCATTTAAAAATTGTCAATACAAGGGTGACCAGACACGGAGATTATCGCAGAAATACCCAAGGTAAACACGCTATTACGATTAATGCGTCATTAAACCCTTACCGGTTTTTAATGACATTAATACACGAAATAGCCCATTTGGTGGCTTTTGAAGATTTTGGGTACCATATTAAACCCCATGGGATTGAATGGAAGCAGACTTTTAGAAACCTGATGTTGCCTTTTATAAGACCGGAGGTTTTTCCTTTAGATTTGTTGCCTTATCTGGCCAGACATTTTAAAAATCCAAAGGCCAGTACAGATACAGACGCAGCGCTTTCTGTAGCTTTTTCTAAATATGACCTCAATCCTCCTCAAGAAAATCACCTCTTTGAACTCTCAGAAGGCACTTTATTTAAAATTTATAATGGTAAGATATTTAAGAAAGGACCTAAGAGGGTCAAACGTTATGAGTGCATAGAGATGTCCTCTGGTAAAACTTATTTGTTTCAGCCCAACGCCAAAGTAGCATTTTTAATCGCAGACAATCATGGCCGTTAAATAAGTGTTCATTAAGGTGGCAGTAAAGGATCAGGTTAAATAGTGTTTAAATTATATCTAGTGCTTGCCTTCAATATACATTTTCCTTACTTTTTTAAATAATTCAGAGGAGTAAACAAAATCTGTTACTGCTTCATTATCTGTTTTAAAGATGTCTTCTTTAGTGCCTTCCCAAGCTTTTAAGCCTTCTTGTAGGAAGACTATTTTTTCTCCAATTTCCATGACAGAATTCATGTCATGGGTGTTTATTACCGTAGTCATTTGGTATTCATCGGTAATTTCTTGAATAAGGTTATCTATAAGAATGGCCGTTTTTGGATCTAATCCAGAGTTGGGTTCGTCACAGAATAAATATTTTGGATTCATTACAATAGCCCGAGCAATAGCAACCCTTTTTTGCATGCCACCAGAAATTTCTGAGGGGAATTTAGACTCAGCATTAACGATATTCACCCGTTTTAAAACACTTTGTACCCTTTCATTTTTTTCCTCCTCTGTCTGTTTGGTAAACATATCTAATGGAAAACGCACATTACTTGCAACGTCCATAGAATCAAATAAAGCACTACCCTGAAATACCATCCCCATTTTTTCTCTGAGTTTTCTTTTCTTTTTTAAAGTCAGTTTGGCATAGTTGTCTTTATCGTATAAAATATTCCCGGAATCTAATCCAAAGAGCCCTAAAAGACATTTTAGAAAAACTGTTTTTCCAGAACCACTTTGACCTATGATTAAAGAAGTTTTTCCCTTTTCAAAGCTGGTAGAAATTCCTTTGAGCACTTTGTTGTCTCCGAAAGACTTGTATATGTTTTCTACCTGTATCATTAGCCCAGTAAAAGTTGTGTGAGTATATAATTCGTAGTAATAATGACCACTGCCGTCCAAACAAAAGAAGTGGTACTTGCTTTACCGACTTCCAAGGCACCACCTTTCATATAATATCCATGAAAGGAAGGAACTGTAGCAATAATAAATGCAAAAAACATGGTTTTTATAAATGCATAAGCGACATGAAAAGGCACAAAGTCTATACGCACCCCTTCTATAAAATCTGCAGCAGTAGAAAAACCTCCTAAAACACCTGCTAAAAATCCCCCAAAAATACCCAAGTACATAGCAATAGCAATCACGAATGGGTACATAAGAAGTGCAATTATTTTAGGAAATACTAAGTAGTTAAGTGAATTTATTCCCATAACCTCCAAGGCATCTATTTGTTCGGTAACACGCATGGATCCAATACTGGAAGTAATAAATGACCCTACCTTTCCAGCCATGATGATAGAGGTAAAAGTTGGAGCAAATTCTAGAATGACCGATTGTCTGGAAGCAAATCCAATTAAGTTTTTCGGAATCAGAGGACTATTGAGATTAAGGGCGGTTTGTATGGTTACTACACCCCCAATAAATAAAGAAACAAAAATGACAATCCCCATGGAGCCATAAATAAGTTCATCAATTTCTTTAAGGATTAATCCCCGCATGACTTTCCACTTAGTAGGCTTTTTAAAAACCTCTCGTATCATTAAAAAATACTGTCCAATCGCTGCAAGGTGCTTCATGATGCTTTTTAAAATCTAAGGCGTAATATTTACACCCTTGAATCTCAAGTAAAAATACTAATAAGCTTTTAACTAGCCATGCGATTTTTCTTTTTAAGTCTATCTATGTCCCAAAGGATTTAAAGATAATGATGAAATATTTTTTTCGGTTGAACCCTTTACAAAAGGGTAGCGATTGTTTTGTTTTCACAATGATTTTACTTTATAAGTTCAAGCTTTACCTCTAAAAGTCTTATTTTTGAGTAAACAAATCAATTATGAACCCACGTTTTAATAAACAGTTATTTTTTTGTTTTTCTGTACTCTTATCGCTGACTGTTAAGGCGCAGAAAAACCCAGTAAAATCTAATGAATTCGAAAGACCAAAATTAGTGGTTGGTATCGTAGTTGATCAAATGCGCTATGACTATATTTCTCGTTTTTGGAACGGATATTCAGAGGGTGGGTTTAAGCGCCTAGTTAAAGAAGGTTTTAATTTTAAAAACAATCATTATAATTATGCCCCTACAAGTACAGGCCCTGGTCATGCATCTGTTTACACGGGAACCACTCCAGCGTCTCATGGGATTATTGGGAATGATTGGTACGATAAGGAAATTGGAGCGTCTGTGTATTGTGCAGCAGATAATACTTACGCTTCTGTAGGAACTGCTTCCTCAGCAGGGCAAATGTCTCCCAAGCAATTGTTAACCACCACCATCTCAGATCAGCTAAAATTACATACCCAGTCCAGATCAAAAGTGATTGCTATTGCGTTGAAAGACAGGGGTGCGGTCTTGCCTGGGGGACACACAGCAGATGCTGCATATTGGTTTCATGGGAAAAATGAAGGCAGTTGGATTAGCAGTACTTTTTACATGGAATCCCTGCCCTCTTGGGTCACTCAATTTAACAGCAAAGTACCTCAGCAATACAAAAAGCCTTGGAATCTACTAAAGTCTGAAAAAGCCTATATCCAGAGTGGTTTAGATAAAAACAATTATGAAGGGGCATACAAAGGTGAAACTACGGCAGTTTTTCCACATGATCTTGTGTCGCTTTGGGAAGCCAATGGTGCATATGATATTTTAAAAGCAACAGCTTACGGCAATAGCCTTACTACTGATTTTGCCTTGGCAGCGCTAAAAGGAGAAAATCTAGGTAAGGGTTTAGATACAGATTTTCTGGCTGTGAGTTTTTCTAGTACCGATTATGTAGGACACCAGTTTGGGGTTAATTCACGGGAAATAGAAGACACTTACTACCGATTAGATTTAGACTTAGAAAGATTACTCAAAGCTTTAGATGCTCAAGTAGGCCCCGGTAATTACAGTCTATTTTTAACGGCAGATCATGCGGCTGTGCAAGTGCCTAGCTATTTAAAGGATTTAAAAATTCCTTCAGGATATTTTGATTCAAAAGTATTTAAGGATAAGCTTAATGCCTATGTGGTAGACCGCTTCGGATCAGAGGATCTCATTGAGAATATCTCTAATTATCAAGTGTTTTTGAATAGGGGTTTAGCTACTCAGTTAGACATTGATTTAAGGGAGATGCAAGAAGATTTGGCTCAATTTATTTTACAAGATTCTGCTGTGGAAAGAACTTATACCGCTTATCAAATGTGGGGAGAGGAATATACTAAAGGCATTCCTTATATCCTTCAAAATGGGTATAACTCCAAAAGATCTGGAGATGTTCTTTTTGTTTTAAAACCAGCTGTTATTAGTTATTCTAAGACAGGCTCTACCCATGGGTCTCCTCAAATTTACGATACCCACACCCCCTTATTATTTTTTGGAAAAGGGTTTAAACGTGGGGCTAGTTATGAAAGATCAGAGATTCCAGATATTGCTCCAACAATAGCTGCCATGTTAGGCATTGCATTTCCAAACGGTACCACTGGAAAGCCACTCACTCAGGTCTTAGAGTAATCATATTTTTTTTTCAATTTAAGGGCCTATTAAAAAGGCTGTCAGAAAAAAATCATGGGATGGTTTGGGCTTAGCCTAAGATTTTAGACCTGATATTTTTCCATCTTAAGCGCCTGATAAAAACGCCTTCTTCGTGGTTTACCATGAAAGGGGCGTTTTCTTTTTTGGCCTCAAAAAAGCCTCCCATATGGTGGAAGAAGGCCATAAAACGTTTTTGCTTTACAGCCATTTTTAATGCGGCTATCAGGGTAATTAGTACCCCATATCTCATGCCGTACATGGCTTTTCCTTGGAGTAATTTGGCCCTTTTATTGTATGCACTGCCTATAGGTCTTAAGTGCTTTACCGCTAATTGTTCCTCTGTCTTTAATTCAAAACCGTGGTATTGGGCTAAAAGTTCGTCTACGGTATCCCATCCCATAGCCACCCTTAGACCGCCCATTGCAGTAAAGCAAGCTTTTGAATAGGCCTTAAATGCCCCGCGAATGTGCGTCTTGTCCATGGGGTGATTTAAAAGCCATTGTCCTTTGTGGTCTTGTTCATAGGCAAATCCACCACAAATACCAAGAGAAGGATTGTTTTTGAAATGCCTACAAATGCGCTCTAGGTAATTTTCAGGGAGTAGTATGTCTGCGTCTAATTTGAGTAAAACATCATACGATTGATCTAACTGTTCTAGGCCATAATTAAATGCCTTTACCACTTTGCTTCCTGGCATATGTAGGCTTGAACTTCGGTGGTTTATAGCAGTTATAAATGGATGTTTTTCAGCAAATCCCTTTGCTATTTCGTAAGTATTGTCTGAAGAATGATCATTCACGATAATGACCTGTTTGGGTGCCAAAGTTTGAAGGCAAATAGACTCGAGACAGCCCTTTAAAAATATCCCTTCATTATGTGCGGGAATGACAATATATACCTTCATGTCTGTGCTAAAATTTTCTTTCTGCATACACCATATAATACCGTGGGGTAAACCACCTTAAAAGGGGTCTAATCCCTAATTTTTTAGTTGGATTAGTCCAGCGTTTAGCCGCTTTAATCTCCCAGCCTGTTTTTTCTAAGAGCCAATCTAGCTGCCAGCTTTCAAATTCGTGGTAATGCCTGTCCCAAGGGTCTGTCTTACTCTTGTATGCAGCGGCAAACCAAAGTCTTAAAGGTACACTGATCACTATTTTTTTAGATTTAATTTGCTGTAGCACCTGAAAGGGGTTTAAGAGGTGTTCAAAGATTTCAAAAGCGGTGACTACTGAAGCGTCGGAGTGAATTAAAGCACTTTGGTCAATATCTAAATCTTCTCCTGAAGTATTTTTTACAGGGTAACCAAGCGCTCGCATTTGTTCACTCAATGGATTTTCTACCCCTAAGTCCAGAATGGTTTCCTGGGTTGAAATATGCTCTTGTAAAAAAGCTAGGGTTATTTTATACCTCTTTTCTGGAAAGTATTTTTTGTACATAAGACAAATTAAAGGAATAAGTAAGTGCCATTGCTTTTAATAGCGGTAAAAAATATTCGGCGCTTAAAAAGTATTAGATACTTAAATAATCATCGTCGCTTAAAAAGTATTTGGCACTTAAATAATCTTTGATGTTAAAAATATAGTTTATTTCTAATTCCTCTATTATACCTTATATACAAATGCGTTTATATTCATTCCCGCTCCCACACTGGCAAACATGACTATATCTCCTTTTTTAATTTCGTGTCCCTCTAATTGACCGCGTTTTACCATGTCAAAAAGAGTTGGAATAGTAGCTACGGAGCTGTTTCCAAATTCATGAATATTCATGGGCATAATGCCTTTTGGGACAGGGGTTTTATACTGTCTGTAAAAACGCTTTACAATAGCAGCGTCCATTTTTTCATTGGCTTGGTGAATGAATATCTTTTTGAGATCTCCAATATTGTGCCCACTAGCGTCCAAACATTTCTGCATGGCTACGGGGACATGGGTCACCGCAAATTCATATATTTTGCGGCCGTACATTTTTATGTATTTTTCATTTTTGGACGTGTCTTGTTTGTAAGAGCAGCCAAAAAATAAGAAGTGGGCTTCTTCAAAAGAGTGGGTTTCTGATGCATGAGATAGGAGGCTTCCCCCCTGAGGGTCTTCTATGTCAAGAATTGTAGCTCCAGCGCCGTCTGCATAGATCATGGAATCTCTGTCATGAGGATCCAAAACCCTTGAGAGGGTTTCACCGCCAATCACTAAGCACCTTTTAGCCATTCCAGCTTTCATAAATGCCTGGGCTTGAATTACTCCTTCTACCCAGCCTGGGCAGCCAAATAGTAAGTCATAGGCCACACAAGAAGGATTTTTAATACGCAGCAAGTGTTTTACCCTAGAGGCCAATGAAGGTAAAGTATCCCCTTGTTCACCTGGAGTAGAAACGTCACCAAAATTATGACCAAAAATAATGTAGTCAATGGTCTCAGGATCAATATGAGCGTCTGTAATAGCCTCTTGAGCCGCTAAAAAGCCTAAATCAGAGGTATTTAAGTGATCTGGGGCATACCTGCGATTTTCAATACCAGTAATGGCCTTGAACTTTTCAATGATTACCCCATTTTCTTGCTCAAATGCCTGGCCATTTTCTTGAAGGAACGTATGTGAATTAAAAGCTTCATTTGGGGTTATTAGAGGCGGAATATAGCTACCGCTTCCCTTAATACTCACTTTCATAGGTTACATAATTTATCACAAGATAAAAAAAATGTAACCTATGTAAAGCGTCAATATCTAAAATATACGATGTTCAGTATTATTTATGCCTCTGCATATGCTTCAATCGGTGTACAGGTACAGATCAGGTTCCTGTCTCCGTAAGCGTCGTCTACCCTTCTTACTGTTGGCCAGAACTTGTTGTCGGACACATATGGTAAAGGGAAGGCAGCTTGCTGTCTACTGTAAGGGAAATCCCATTGGTCACCAGTAAGCATAGCTTGTGTATGCGGCGCATTTTTGAGTGGGTTATTAGGTATGTCTATGTGAGCGGCATCTATTTCTTTTCTAATAGCTATCATGGCATCACAAAAACGATCTAATTCTGGTAAATCTTCACTTTCAGTAGGTTCAATCATCATAGTACCTGCCACAGGGAAAGATACTGTTGGGGCATGGAATCCGTAGTCCATGAGTCTTTTGGCTATATCAGTTACCTCTATTCCATGTTCTTTAAACGGTCTGCAATCTATAATCATTTCATGGGCAGCTCTTCCTTGCTCACCTGTGTAAAGCACTTCAAAAGAGCCATTCAATCTAGCCTTAATATAGTTGGCATTTAAAATAGCAATTTTAGTAGCATGGGTTAATCCGGCTTCTCCCAACATTTTAATGTAACCATATGAAATAAGACAGGCTAAGGCAGAGCCCCATGGTGCTGCAGATATAGCAGTAATGGCTTGGTCACCACCAGTAGCTATAACTGGATTAGTAGGTAAAAACGGTACCAATTGAGGCGCCACACAGATGGGGCCTACACCAGGACCTCCTCCTCCATGAGGAATAGCAAAGGTTTTGTGCAAGTTTAAGTGACAAACGTCTGCGCCAATAGTGGCTGGATTGGTCAATCCTACCTGCGCATTCATGTTGGCACCATCCATATACACTTGCCCTCCGTGCTCGTGAATAAGGCCAGTAATTTCTCTAATAGAAGATTCAAATACTCCGTGGGTAGAAGGATAAGTGACCATGAGTGCAGCCAATTCACTACTGTGGGCAATGGTTTTTTCTCTGAGGTCTTCTACGTCTATATTTCCTTTTTCATCTGTTTTTGTTACCACAACCTTCATTCCGGCCATCACTGCAGAGGCTGGATTTGTGCCGTGGGCGGACGCCGGTATGAGGCATATATTCCTGTGACTTTCTCCCCTAGAGGCGTGGTATGCTCTAATAGTCATTAGTCCTGCATATTCTCCCTGCGCTCCAGAGTTTGGTTGTAGCGAAGTTCCAGCAAAGCCAGTGATTTCGTTGAGTTGTAATTCTAATTGCTGTAATACTTCATGGTAACCAGCTGCTTGTTTAACAGGTACAAAAGGATGTATGCTTCCCCATTGTGCCCATGAAAGGGGTAACATTTCTGTAGCCGCGTTGAGTTTCATGGTACATGAGCCCAGAGAAATCATGGAGTGATTCAAAGCCAAATCCTTGCGTTCTAATTGTTTTATATAACGCATTAGTGCCGTTTCAGAGTGGTAGGTGTTAAATACTTTTTGGCTTAAAAAAGCTGTTTTTCTTGCCAAGTGCTGGGGCACTTTTGTTTCGTTATCTATTGAGATAGTGGGTGGGGTCTGTCCTTTAGCGGCTGCAAAAATGGCTACAATCTCTTGTGCATCGGCCACGGAAGTGGCCTCGTTAATAGAAATCCCTACCTGATCCGTTGCAACGTAATGGAAATTGACTTTATGGGCTTCTGCCAATGCTTTTATTTCTTTGGATGGCGCCGACACCAATAGGGTGTCAAAATAATTTTTGTTCTGCTGGGTATAGCCCAAACTTTCAAGTGCATTAGACACTGCAACTGTCTTGTAGTGTATTCCCTGAGCAATATACAACAAGCCTTGAGGTCCATGATACACCGCGTACATTCCAGCCATTACAGCTAAAAGTACTTGTGCGGTACAGATGTTAGAAGTCGCTTTATCTCTTTTAATGTGTTGCTCTCTGGTTTGCAGTGCCATTCGGTAGGCTGGCAATCCGTCAGTATCTTTTGTGAGTCCAATGATTCTTCCAGGAATACTCCTTTTATAGTCTTCTCTTGTAGCAAAAAATGCTGCATGTGGCCCCCCATAGCCTAAAGGAATTCCAAAGCGTTGTGTGGTTCCAACCACCACATCTGCACCCAATTCTCCGGGCGCTGTAAGCATGGTTAAACTCAATATGTCTGCTGCAAAAGCCACTTTAATTTCTGTTGCCTTGGCTTTTTCCATAAACTGGTCTACGGCACCAATTGCCCCATTTTTTCCAGGATACTGTAGTATGGCACCATAAAAATGGGGTTCAAATGTAAATGCATCTATTGGGCCAACCTCTAATTGAATACCCAGTGGTGTAGCCCTAGTTTCTAATAAAGAAAGGGTTTGTGGTAAAATATCTTCAGAAACAAAAAAGGACATGGCCTCCTGTTTTTTCTGGTCTCTCGTTCTTAGGTCATAGAGCATGGTCATGGCCTCTGCTGCTGCGGTACTCTCATCCAATAGAGAGGCGTTGGCGAGATCCATTCCGGTCAATTCACACACCATAGTCTGGAAATTGATTAATGCCTCTAACCTACCTTGAGCAATTTCTGCTTGGTAAGGCGTGTATGCAGTATACCATCCTGGATTTTCTAATATATTTCTCTTAATCACAGAGGGTGTAATACTCTGGTGGTACCCTAAACCTATATATGATTTAAATACTTGATTTTTTTGAGATAAAGCCTCTATATGAGACAAGTAATCGTGTTCGCTCATTGCAGGTGCTAAATTCAACGCCTTTTTCAGACGAATGTCTGCAGGGATAGTTTCCAAAATAAGTTGGTCTAGACTTTCTACCCCAACTGTCTTTAACATTTGGGATTGTTCTTCCCCTTGTATACCAATGTGGCGTAATGCAAAAACATCTGTTTTCATAAGCGAAATCGTTATATTAGATTTGTAAAAAAGATGCACAAAATTACTAATAAAAAGAGGAATTATAACGCCTTTTTCACAAGTCTTCGCCAAACTTTTTAACCAATTTAAGGGCTTATAAACAGTTTGTTTACTTTTGTGGAATGCGTGGAATGAGAAGAATTTTTGATTTTTATTTAAAGGCTAGTGTCCACGTGGCTTTTGCCGTGGTGTCCCTCAGTTATGTGGGCGCTAAAGGCTTAAACATTTTATGGTCCAATGCTTTGGGGATTGTGTTGTTTTCCGGAACTGTTATGGGCTATAATTTTATCAAATATGGCTTGGGTGGCCCCTTTTATTTGAAAGTGACCCATAGGTCTTTTATGCCCATACAAATATTGAGTTTTTTATGTGGAGCGCTTGGCTTATACGGGTTGTTATACTTAAACGCATTGGCCTATTTGGTATTACTGATGTTAGTTGTTTTTACCGCCCTTTACGGGCTGCCTGTGTTACCAGCCCAAAAAAACCTTAGGGCTGTAAAAGGCATGAAAATTTATATTGTTGCTTTTGTTTGGGCACTTGCGACTGTGGTATTGCCAATTGCTACAGTAGGGGTTAAAATGTTTTTGCAGATTTCAAGTCCGTTCAACCCTCTCGGATTTATAGGTGTTTTGACCTTGTTTCTGTCTCATTTTTTCTTGGTGCTGGCCTTAATGGTTCCTTTTGAACTGAGGGATTATTTAAATGACACTCCTCATTTGGCCACACTACCACAGCGCTATGGAGTTAAAAAGACTAAAAACATTGGATTTTTGTGGTCCCTCCTTTTTTTAGGAGGTCATTTTTTTGCTGGGGCTATATTGAAATGGCCTTTACAAATGGTGGGGGTTTCTCTAATGATTACGCTGCTACTAATCTTAGGAATTTTATCTTCTGGTAAGTATTCAAGTAGCTATTTTACCAATTTTTGGGTGGAGGGCATTCCAATTTTATTCGCTATACTTTGGTGGGCTTTTGAATCATTTTTGTAATTTTATAGGACAATAAGTGTTTTGGCAAAGGCTAACACATTTAAAATTTCCCCAATGGAAAAAATCCTTATATCCATAAAAAAAGTCCTTTTTAGTCTGTTATTTTTAAGTAGTTTTTTTGCTTTTGCACAACATAGCGACAAGGAAATGTCTCCGTCGGCGGCTAAAATTAACAGAAGAAGTCTTTTAATAGACGTTCGGACTCCTGCAGAATTTAAGGAAGGTCACCTGCCTAATGCCGTGAATATAGATTGGATGTCTGCTGACTTTAATAGGGCTTTTGACAGCATAAGCAAACGCAAGAAGATTTATGTGTACTGTCGTAGTGGTAAGCGTTCCAAAATGGCCGCTTCTAGGCTAGATAGTCTTGGTTTTAAAAGAGTTGTGAATCTTAAAGGTGGCTACAATGCCTATGAAAAGACACAGTAGGCTTTGGCTTTGCTTCAGTCAATCTAATTGCTTGTTGCTTCAATAATGCATCTATACTTTGTTTAATTTAATAAACCGGCTCTTTTAAGTAATGCTTCTGGTTTGGGTTCGCTGCCCCTAAATTTTTTGTACAATACCATAGGGTCTTCTGAGCCTCCTTTTGAAAGAATGAATTCTTTAAAGTCTGTCGCTACTTTAGAATTAAAAATACCTGCTTCTTTAAATTTTTCAAAGGCGTCTGCATCTAGTACTTCTGCCCATTTATAGCTGTAGTATCCTGCGGCATAGCCTCCTTGGAAAATATGGGAAAAAGCGGTACTCATACAGCTTTCTGCTACGGAAGGGTATAGGTCAGTTCCCTTAAATGCTTCATTTTCAAAAGCTACAACATCTTTTATTTCATCTGGATTACTGCTGTGCCAGGCCATATCTAAGAGACCAAAACTCAGTTGTCTTAAGGTAGCCATTCCTTCTAGAAAAGTCGCTTGATCTTTTATTTTTTGAACTAATTCCATGGGGATTAATGATTGATCCTTATAGTGTTTGGCGAATAGCGATAAGGCTTCTTTTTCATAGCACCAATTTTCCATGATTTGGCTGGGTAGTTCTACGAAATCCCAAGATACAGAGGTACCTGATAGGCTTGGATAAGTGGTGTTGGCCAGCATGCCGTGTAATGCGTGACCAAACTCGTGGAACAGGGTAGTGAGTTCTTGAAAAGTGAGTAATGCAGGTGTTTTGGAGGTAGGCGAACTAAAATTACACACTATGGCTATTTGTGGTCTGTAGTCTTGGCCGTCTTTTTTATACTGGGACCTAAAGGAGGTCATCCATGCGCCCCCTCTTTTTCCTGGTCTTGGGTGAAAGTCTGTGTAAAAATAGGACACAAAAGCACCTGTATTGTCATAAACCTTATAAGTAGACACCTCTTTGTGGTATACCGGTATGTCATTGACTTCACTGAAGTTTAAACCGTACAGTTTGTGGGCAATATCAAACATGCCCTTCACACAAGCTTGTAGTGGTAGGTATGGCTTGAGTACTTCTTCTTCAAAATTAAAAGTCGCTTGCCTGAGTTTTTCTCCTACAAAGGAACCATCCCATTTTTCTAGGTGCTTTAAGCCAAGTTGCTCTTTTCCAAAAGTTTTTAAGGCTTCCATTTCTGCTTTAGCGGCAGGTAAGGCTTTGTCTAAGATGTTTTGCGAAAAATCAAATACTGTAGCAGGGCTTTTGGCCATTCTTTCTTCTAAGACATATTGTGCGTGGTTTTCATATCCTAGTAATTGCGCCCTTTGGTGTCTGAGTCTAACAATATCTAAAACAATAGCTTCATTATTGTTTTCGTTCTTTTGAAATCCTTTACTGGTAAATGCTTTGTACATTTTTTCACGTAAGCTACGCTGGGTAGAGAATTTCATAAAAGGCACATAACTTGGGTAATCTAAAGTAAACAGCCAGCCTTCTTTTTCTTTGCTTTTTGCCAAGTCCTCTGCTGCAGTTTTGACACTGTCTGGTAGCCCATCTAATTCTAATTCATCTGTTATGTGAAGGGAGAATACTTGGGTGTCTGCTAAGACGTGTTCCCCAAATTCCAATTGAAGTCTAGAGAGGTTTTTGTCTATTTCTCTGAGTGTTTGTTGTTCGGCTTCGTTGAGTAGTGCGCCATTCCTCACGAAAGATTTATAAGATTTGTCTAATAATCTTTGAGATTCTGTATCTAGGGATAGACTGTCCTTCTGTTCGTAAACTGATTTTACCCTTTTGAATAATTCAGGATCTAAACTCAGGTCATTGCTAAAAGCAGTGAGAAGTGGAGACACTTCTTGTGCAATTTGTTGCATTTCGGCTGAGGTTTCTGCTGAATTGAGGTTAAAAAATATACTTGAAATATGTCCCAATGTCTGTCCTGCATAATCTAGGGCTGCTACAGTATTTTCAAAAGTAGGGGCTTCTGATTGCTCCTTTACAGCAGCAATCTCTTCTTTAGCGAGACTTATAGCGGTCTCAAATGCTGGTTTGTAATGCTCGTTTTTGATCAAATGAAATGGAGGCGTTTCAAATGGGACTAATAAAGGATTTTTAGACATGGGCTGACAGGTGTTTTGTATGAATATTCAGTTTTAAGCAGGAGCAGCTTTCTCTTTATGACTGAACTGCTTTAGCGCATTCGCTACTTTTTATGACTGAACTGATTTTGCGCCTTCGATTACTTTTTGTGGCTCAACTGTTTTAGCGCAATCGCTACTTTTTATGACTGAACTGATTTTGCGCCTTCGATCACTTTTTCTTTAAGAGCTTCCTTATAAGCAATCATTTTGTCCAGAATTGCAGGATCACTGCTCCCGAGTATTTGGGCGGCGAGAATGCCCGCATTCTTGGCACCATTCAGTGCCACAGTGCCAACAGGCACCCCGCCCGGCATTTGCAATATAGACAGTACAGAATCCCAACCGTCTATAGAATTACTGCTTTTAATGGGTACGCCTATGACAGGTAATGGCGACAATGAAGCTACCATCCCTGGTAAATGTGCCGCACCACCCGCACCCGCTATAATAACGCCAATACCCTCTAGGTGAGCATTTTTACTAAAACTAAATAGTTTTTCAGGGGTCCTGTGGGCAGAAACTATGTCTACCATCACGGTTATATTAAAAGATTTTAAAAAGTCTATGGCTTCTTGCATAACAGGAAGGTCGCTGGTACTTCCCATAACTACGGCTACTTTTTTCATGTATTTTTATTTAAGACTATTTTTAGACTGTTGTTGCTGAGGTGAATACCCTTTACTATTTTAAATATTGGATGATTTTTCTCTGCACACAAATTATTTCTTACTAATTACGGCAATACTTTTTTTAACGGTTTCTGCCATCTCTCTTGCGGTTTGCATATCTGGGTGCACTATAGTTACATGCCCCATTTTTCTGAAGGGCCGGGTTTCTTTTTTTCCGTAAATATGTGGTGTTACTCCGTCAAGGCTTAAAATGTGTTTCATATTTTCATACACCACAGCACCAGTGTGTCCCTCTGCGCCTACGAGATTGACCATTACAGCAGCTACTTTACTAGCGGTGTTTCCTAAAGGAAGGTCCAGTATGGCCCTGAGGTGTTGTTCATATTGGTTTGTGTAACTCCCTTCAATAGAGTAGTGCCCTGAATTGTGCGGTCTAGGGGCAACTTCGTTCACCAAAATATCGCCTTCTTTTGTCAAAAACATTTCCACCGCTAAGAGCCCAACATGGCCATAAGCTTCAGAAGTTTTTAAGGCCACCTCTATCGCTTTTTGGGCCAAGTGATCTGCGATTCTTGCAGGACACAAAACGTATTCTACCTGATTGGCCTCAGGGTGAAATTCCATCTCAACAACTGGATAGTGCACACTTTCTCCACTGGGGTTTCTACAGACAATTACTGCCAATTCTTTTTCGAATGCAATGAGATTTTCTGTAATGCAAGCTACGTTGGGGAGTCCTTTTAAATCCGAAGCTTGTCTCACGACTTTTACGCCCTGACCATCATAACCAAATTGAGCAGACTTCCATACAAAAGGGAAAGACAGTCCCCCATGAGCAATACTGTCCTCAATTTCTGAGCTATAGGCAAACCTGTTGAAAGGTGCCGTTGGTATCTGATGGTCTGTGTAAAACAGTTTTTGGGTGCCCTTGTTGGCAATACTTCTAAGACTATCTGAGGAGGGATACACAGTGATTCCGTCTTTTTCAAGCGCCTCTAGGGCGTCAATATTTACATTTTCAATTTCTATGGTGAGTAGGTCTACGGTTTTTCCAAAATTAAAAACAGTCTCATAATCCATTAAATCTCCTTGCTCAAAATGGTTGCAAGCCAATCTAGACGGAGCGTCTTTAGAGGGATCTAATACTTTTGTTTGAATGTCCCATTTTCTGGTTTCCTGCAAAAGCATTTTGCCTAGTTGTCCGCCACCGAGAATGCCGAGAGTGAAATTAGAAGAAAAATAGTTTGTACTCATTAATAAGGCCCTTAGGGTTATTTTGTGCTTGTGCTACAAAAATACGAGATAATTATTATAAAGCCGGTCTGTCCTTTTAAAAAAGCGAAATCAAAACACTATCTTTGTGCCTTTAATTAACTAAAGAAAACCCCATGAAAACCAACCTTGTCTTGTTTGGGAAACCAGGCGCAGGAAAAGGAACCCAAGCGGCCTTTTTAAAAGAAACCTACCAATTAAAGCATATTTCCACTGGAGATGTTTTTAGAGCTAACATTTCTCAGAATACTTCTTTAGGTCAATTGGCCAAGTCTTATATGGATAAAGGAGATTTGGTTCCAGATTCTGTGACCATACAAATGTTGGAGGCAGAGGTGAATAAAAACCAAGCAGCTGCAGGATTCATCTTTGATGGATTTCCAAGAACAACCGCCCAAGCAGAAGCCTTGGATGCTTTTTTAAAGTCTAAGTCAATGGAAATTTCAGCCACCATAGCCTTGGAAGCAGACGAAGATGTTTTAACGGCTAGACTGTTAGAACGAGGTAAGGAAAGTGGAAGACCGGACGATCAGGACGAAACAAAAATTAGAAACAGATTTCAGGAATACAACCTTAAAACAGCGCCATTAGAGGCTTTTTACAAGGCCCAAAATAAGTTTTATGCTGTGAACGGCATTGGAGAAATTTCAGAAATAACAAAGAGAATTGCTGCTATTATTAATGGTTTATAACAGAAAAACTCTCTTTAAAGCATCGGCCTAGAATAGGCCAAATTACCTCATAAATTATTTAATCATTACCCCATGACAGAAGGAAATTTCGTAGATTATGTAAAGGTTTTTTTAACCTCAGGAAATGGAGGAAAGGGATCTATACATTTACACAGGGAGAAATTCATCACCAAGGGAGGACCCGATGGTGGCGATGGAGGAAGAGGGGGACACATTATTTTAAAGGGCAATAAGCACCTTTGGACACTGGTTCATTATAAATTCAAAAAACACTTTAGTGCGGAGCATGGAGGCCATGGTAGCAAAAACAGGAGTTTTGGTACGGATGGAAATGACGTTTATTTAGAGGTGCCTTTGGGAACTGTTGTTAAAGATGGAGAAACCCAGGAGCCTTTGTATGAAGTGACTGAGCACGACCAAGAAATTGTACTTCTAGAAGGAGGAAAAGGGGGGCTAGGGAACTGGCACTTCAGGTCTTCTACGAATCAAACACCCAGATACGCACAGCCTGGAATCCCAGGAAAAGAAGGGTCTTTTACCCTTGAATTAAAAGTGTTGGCAGACGTTGGATTGGTTGGTTTTCCCAATGCAGGAAAATCTACCCTGCTCTCTGTGATTACCTCTGCCAAACCAAAAATAGCCTCTTATGCATTTACCACTCTAAAACCCAATTTAGGAATTGTGGAGTATAGAGATTTTAAGAGTTTTGTCATGGCAGATATTCCTGGAATTATTGAAGGAGCAGCGGAAGGTAAAGGTCTGGGACACTACTTTTTAAGGCATATAGAGCGCAATGCGACTCTTCTATTTTTAATCCCTGCAGATAGTGATGATATTGTAAAAGAGTACGGCGTTTTATTAGATGAGCTGAGAAGATACAATCCCGAATTGCTAGATAAAGACCGTTTGGTCGCTATCTCTAAGAGTGATATGTTGGATGAGGAATTAGAAGCGGAAATTTCAGGTTTACTAAAACCCGTATTGGGAAATACCCCATTTTTATTCTTCTCTGCAGTGGCGCAAAAAGGCATTATGCCGCTCAAAGACACTCTTTGGGAAATGATACACGATCAAAAGGAATCTATGGGTTCTGGAAAATAACACTATGAGAATACATTTTATAGCCATTGGAGGAAGTGCCATGCATAATTTAGCACTGGCATTACACGAAGCGGGTCATGAGATTAGCGGCAGTGACGATGTCATTTTTGAACCTTCTAAAAGCCGTTTAGAAGCCGTTGGCTTACTTCCCTTAAAAATGGGTTGGCAGCCTGAAAATATTCACTCGGATATAGACGTAATTATTTTAGGGATGCATGCGAAATCAGGGAATCCTGAGCTTGCCAAAGCCCAAGAATTGGGTTTAAAAGTGTATTCTTACCCTGAATTTTTATACGAGCATTCAAAACATAAAACACGCGTGGTCATAGGGGGGAGTCATGGAAAAACAACCATTACTTCTATGATTCTTCATGTTATGCACTACCATGAAAAAGACATAGACTTTATGGTGGGTGCGCAATTAGACGGCTTTGACAAGATGGTTCACCTCACTGAACAGAACGATTTTATGTTATTAGAGGGGGACGAATACCTCTCGTCTCCCATAGACCCTCAATCTAAGTTTTTACATTACAAGCCACATATTGCGTTGTTGAGTGGTATTGCCTGGGACCATATTAATGTGTTTCCCACTTTTGAATCCTATTGCGCGCCCTTCGAATCCTTTATTGACAGTATTGTAGCGGGAGGCAGTCTGAGCTACAATCAAGAAGATGTGCTGCTTCACGAAATGGTTGAAAAAGCCACCAACACCATTCGTAAAATTGCTTACAGCACTCCAGAATCTTTTATAGATAATGGCGTGACTTATCTGGAAACAGAGGAGGGTCCTTTGCCATTAGAAATTTTCGGAAAGCACAACCTTAATAATCTGGCAGGCGCCAAGTGGGTATGCCAGCATATGGGGATAGATGCCCTAGATTTCTACGAGGCCATTAGTAGTTTTAAAGGGGCTTCTAAACGATTAGAATTGGTCGCTAAGAACAATCAAACAGCTATTTATAAAGATTTTGCTCATGCCCCCAGTAAGGTAAAGGCCACTACTGCAGCGGTTAAGGAGCAGTATCCAGATAGAAAGTTGGTTGTGGTACTTGAATTACATACTTATAGCAGCTTAGACGCTTCTTTTCTCAAGGAATATAAAAATGCTTTGGCCAAGGCCGATGTCGGTATGGTTTTCTACGAGCCAGCCGTATTAGCCATTAAAGATCGGGACCCGATCTCTGCTGAGGTAATTAAAGAAGCCTTTAATGCTAATGCACTTCAAATAGAAACTACAACAGAAGGTTTGGCTGTTTTTTTAAGAGATTTACCTCTAGAAGGAACAGTGCTGTTATTCATGAGTTCTGGTAATTATGGTGGTACAGATTTTAAAGCTTTAGCCCAAAGGATCTCCTAAGTTTTTTTGTTTTTAAGTAAGGTTTTTTGACCGATAATCTAATTTATGTGTAGTTTATCTGGTTTACGCTCCTTTTTTTACCATACTGGTTATCTTTATTTATGGTTTATGCTAAAAACACGAGTATGAAGTCTTGGTCTGTTGAAGACCAGCCCAGAGAAAAGTACCTCCGTTTGGGAGGGCAAAAATTGACAGATGCAGAACTATTAGCGATTGTTCTTGGTAATGGATCTGTGGGGCAATCTGCCCTTTCATTGGCCAAAAGCCTTTTAATTCGCTCTGGTAATGACCTTCAAAAACTTTTTGAATTATCGGTAGAAAATTTAATGGATTTTAAAGGTGTGGGGAAGGTAAAAGCTGTAAAAATTAAGGCTTCCTTGGATTTGGGGTACCGATTGTTACCTCTTATCCCTTCAAAACCCTTGTCGCTTTCTTCAAGTGCAGCGGCTTTTTCAGTATTAAAACCAGTACTCATTGGATTGGCTCATGAGGAATTTTGGGTGCTTTATTTGGACAATGCCCATGTAGTTTTAGAACGGTCTTTACTGGGTAAGGGTGGGTTTACGGCTACGGTTGTAGATATTAGATTGGTGTTGCAACAAGCCTTAAAATGGGGAGCTACCGCCATGATAGTGGCCCACAACCACCCCACAGGAAATCTGACGCCTTCTGCTGCTGATAAGACTTTAACACTTAAATTAAAAGACGCGGCTAAGTTGTTAAATATGCTGTTATTGGACCATATTATTGTAGGTAAAAATGAATACTTTAGTTTTGCAGACCAGCAATTGCTATAATTGTTTAATTTTAAACCTAGATTAACGCTCCTTTGGTTATGTGTTTTTTGAATCATATTCTCTTTTAGATGCTCCTGATATACACGTATAAAATCACCCCGAGACTTACTTATATTGCCAACCATATATGTAAGCGATTGTTAGGGATAGAAGTTGCTTTTACCACTGAAGTGTCGGACTTTATAAAACATGAGGGACCAAAATTAACCTACACCAAACAAGCACTACAGAATGAGTTTTTTATTAGATCTCATTCGCTTCTCTTTGAGCAAGGTATCAATGATCATTCTATTAAAGTGAGTGATTGGAATGGGGTACCCTGTTTTTTTCCTGTGGGGGACAAGAGTAGTATCCCTTTTGATATTTTTGCCGCCAGTTTTTATATGCTATCTCGTTACGAGGAGTATTTACCTCATGTGAAGGACATTCATGGGCGCTTTCCCCCAAAAGAAAGTGTGGGTTATGTGAACGGGTTTTTAACCCTACCAGTGGTGGACCAATGGGCAGGGCTTTTTTTTAATGCCATTCAAGAAAAATTTCCTGATCTTATAAGGTCTAAAAGGACGTATTGCTTTACCCCATTAATAGATGTGACTAGCTCTCACGCATTTGCATACCGTGGCCTTATCAGAGGAATCTCTGGTTTTTTTGTGGATTTGTCGGGCCTAAAATTTACAAGGCTTCTCACTAGGATAGGGGTGTGGCTGCGCTTTAAAAAAGACCCCTATGATAATTTTGATTTTTTAGGGATTCTTTTAAGACAGTATAAAGCTAAGGCCATTTTCTTTTTTCAATTTGCAGAATATGGGACTTATGACAAAAATGTGTCTCCTTATAACAATGCTTTTAAAGCCCTTATAAAATCTGTAGCAGACCATTTTGAAGTAGCATTGGCGGCGTCATACGCATCTTTTGGCGCACCTAAAGTTTTAATGGATGAGCAGAAGCATTTGGCCAATGTAGTCAACAGACCTATAAAGGCTTCAAGAATGCGATATAATAGGGTAGATATACCGGTTTCTTACAGGGACTTGGTAGACGCTGAAATTCATAACGACTATTCTATGGGTTACACTCATGAGCTTGGGTTTAGAGCTGGTACTGCCAGCCCATTTTTCTTTTATGACATTTACCTTGAGGTTCAATTGCCCATTAAAGTACACCCCTTTGCTGTGCATGATTACGCCTTATTAAAGGAGAAAAGTACTTTAGATGCTTTAAAAATCATGACTCCCTTGTATCAGGCAACAAAAGAGGTGGGGGCTCACTTTAACGTAGTTTTCTCTAATGAATTGTTGGGAGGAGAAAAAGCCCATATATGGAAAGAGACTTTCCAAAAATATTTGGCTCAGTTTAGTAAATAGTTTTCTTTTTCTGAGAATGTATTGCCTGTAAAAGATATTAATCTAAAGCAGAGTAAACCATTCAGAGAGTAGTTTTTTGGGCTAGGCAAAGCAAAATTAAATAGTACCTTTAGCAAAAAAAAGCAATGTTTAAAGGAAAGATTTCAGATATATTTTTTGATTTAGACCATACCCTTTGGGATTTTGAAAAAAATTCAGCCCTTACTTTTGAACGTTTACTCATTGAATATGGCGTGGACATTTCATTAGATACATTTTTAAAAGCCTATATCCCTATTAACCTTCAGTATTGGCGTATGTACAGGAACGGCACCGTTTCCAAAGAAACCTTGCGTTATGAACGTTTGAAGTTTACCTTTGACACGCTTGAATACCCTGCAACAGACGCACTCATTCACGAGTTAGCAGACCAGTATATGGCTGTGCTAACGACTTACAATCATTTGTTTCCTGGAACTATAGAAATATTGGAGTACCTGAAACCACATTACAATTTGCACATCATTACCAACGGATTTTCTGAAGTGCAAGGCAAGAAAATGGAAAATGCCCATATTGATCATTATTTTGACGTTGTTATGGACTCGGAGCTGGCAGGGGTAAAAAAGCCACACCCTCAAATTTTTGAATTGGCGCTTGAAAAAGCAAATGTTACTGCAGCTAGATCTTTAATGATTGGAGATAGTTTAGAAGCAGATATTTTAGGTGCTAAAGAAGTTGGCTTTAAGGTTATTCACTTTAACGCTCACGGAGAATCTGTACATGAGCATTGTGAAATGGTGCAAAGTTTAGAAGAATTAAAGAAGTTTCTATAACAGGCTAGGAATTTATTTAGTATCCGTATCTATCTTTCCATCTGTTTTTAAGAAAATCCCGACTCCCTTTCTCTCTAGGGTTGTCTCCGGGTTGGTAAAATACGGTTCCTGATATGGCTTCTGGGAGAAACTCTTGTGCTATGAATGCGTTTGGTCCGTTGTGTGAGTATTGGTAGCTGTCTCCATAGCCCAGTTCTTTCATCAGTTTGGTGGGTGCATTTCTCAGTGCTAGGGGTACTTGTAAATCTCCAGTTTCTTTAACAGTAGCAATCGCTTGATCTATGGCCAAATAACTGCTATTGCTCTTTGGAGAAGTGGCTAAATATATCGCACACTGACTCAAGATAATTCTTGCTTCTGGGTGACCAATGGTATGTACCGATTGGAAACAGGTATTTGCTAGTACAAGGGCAGTTGGATTGGCATTTCCAATATCTTCAGAAGCCAATATAACCATTCTCCTGGCAATGAATTTCAAGTCTTCTCCTCCAACGATCATTCTGGCTAGCCAGTAAACTGCTGCATTGGGATCTGAACCTCTAATAGATTTTATAAATGCAGAAACAATGTCGTAATGTTGTTCTCCCGATTTGTCATAAAAAGCAGTGTTATTTTGTGTGTTGCTTGTCACAAACTCATCTGTGATGACTACTTTTTTATTTGGATTTTGGGTGACAAGAAATTCAAAAATATTGAGTAATTTTCTGGCGTCACCACCACTTGCCCTAAAAAGTGCATTGGTTTCTTTGAGGATAATTTCTTTCTCTTTGAGCCATGGATCTATCTTTATAGCGTTATTCAATAGCGCTTCTAAATCGGATTTTTCAAAAGCTTTGAGCGTGTAAACTTGGCAACGAGAGAGTAGAGCAGCATTCACCTCAAAACTCGGATTCTCTGTGGTAGCTCCAATTAAAGTAACCCATCCTTTTTCTACTGCTGCTAATAGGGAGTCTTGTTGAGACTTACTAAATCTATGGATCTCATCTATAAACAATAGCGGGTTTTTGGTGGTAAATAAGCCACCAGATTGTTTGGCTTTTTCAATGACCTCCCTCACTTCTTTCACCCCTGAATTAATAGCGCTTAGGGCGTAAAATGGACGTTGTGTCTGGGAGGCAATAATATTGGCTAAGGTAGTTTTTCCAGTTCCTGGAGGTCCCCATAAAATAATCGAAGGGATAACACCTGCCTTTATTTGTTTGGTCAATACACCAGCAGGCCCCACCAAATGAGTTTGACTCATATAGCCCTCTAAGGACTTTGGGCGGACTCTTTCTGCTAATGGTTCATTCATATTATTTTCTTTGTCTCACCGCTTCGTATAAGAATACACCACAGGCAACAGATACATTTAATGAGCTAATAGGTCCCTGCATGGGTAACTTTGCTTGGGCGTTGGCCACTTTTAAAATGGAGGGTGTTATTCCTATGTCTTCAGAACCCATAACAATAGCGGTGGGGCCTGTAAAAGAAACTTCATATAAGTCGTTTTTCGCTTTCTCTGTAGCTGCGACTACTTGAATACCGCAGGCTTGTAAATGAAAAACGGCGTCTTTTAAGTGATCTACTTTAATAATAGGGACTTGAAAAGCTGCGCCTGCAGAAGTTTTTATAGTGTCTGCTGTCACTGGAGCAGCACCTTTTTTTTGAATGATAATGGCGTCTACTCCCGTACAAGAGGCAGTTCTTATGATGGCGCCAAAATTCCTTACATCTGATAATTGATCTAAGAGTAAGAAAAGAGGGGCTTCTTTTGTTTCCAAGACACTTTCTACAAAAGGATCGAGTTCGTGGAATTCTATGGGAGAAATGCTCGCTACAACTCCTTGGTGGTTGTTGTGTTGCTTGGCCAATCGGTCTAGCTTTTCAACAGGCACATAAGAAGTGTTTAAACCTTGCTTTCTAATCAGGTTTTCTAGGGCCTTAATCAAGTCTCCTTGTAGTCCTTTTTGGATAAATATCTTATCTAAGGTCTCTTTGGCTTCAATGGCCTCAATAACAGCTCTAATGCCGTATATATACGTTTGTTTCTCCATGATGCAAAAGTAAACAAAAAACCCCCTGCTTTTGGCAGGGGGTTTTTGAATATGTGTATTTTTTATGAGAATAGGTTCATCTTATTGGTTGAGTGCTTTAACCAATGCTATAACATCTTCTGTTTTATCTAGTTTGAATTTCTTTTTCTTTGTAATCTCATTGTATTTGGTAGGATCAACTATTCCTGATTTGAGTAGTCTTTTATGAGATTTTTCTATTTCGTAAACCTGATTTTTTGCCATGAGTATCAGAGAAGATTGCTCACTCCAAAATGCATCACTGTTGTTACCTTGGTTGGAACTTGGCATAGCTATACCGTCTTTTCGGGGTTCTTTAATAATTTTCTTATGGTATTTATAAAGCGAATAAGGCATGTCATTTACTAGAATCTCAAAAGTAGCTAAGCTTTTCTCACTGCTGAGTAGTTTAGCTTCAAAAGTTTTCCCAGAGAGCGTAATGCGAATCCCTGGTTTTAATTTAAATTCATAGATTTCCTCAGAAGTATTGCTTTTCATCTCAAAAATATCTTTACCAATGTTGAATCTAATCAATCCTTCATAGGTTGTTCCATTCTTAAATTCAATGGTAGAAATGGAAAAATCTTCCTCTAAATATGGATGTCCTTTAATATTTCTATTTTCGTTTACAGCCCTGGTAAGTTCTATGTTGCCCGAGTTGAAATTTCTAGGATCTATAGAAATGTTTTGTCCCCAAATTAAAGCAGGAAAAAATAAGAGTATAATTAAGTTTTTCATAATCTAAATTTAATAAAAAAAGCACCTACAATTGTAGGTGCTTTAATTAACTAACAATATAAAAACAATAAATTGAATTTTATTTTATATCCCACCACAATTTGGTGTCTTGATTGTCTGCTCCTTGAGCAGAAACTGCAGCATTGTAATTTGCTTCATTTAAAGTTGCTACGTTAGCAGAGTAACCATATCTTTTTGGTATACCTGAACCTGTTAAGGCATCTGGAGCTGGAGTTAATTGTGGATAGTCTAATCTTCTCCACTCAGCCCACGCTTCAAAACCTTGTAGGTATAAAGAAACCCACTTTTCAGTGGCAATTTGTTCCATGGCCTTTGTTGAGTTAAACTTTACCTCAGATTGTTCTATGTATGAAGCTGCGTCTGTTGGGCTAATTCCCCACTGATCCATTGAAGCTTGAATTCCTTTTTTATACCAATCTGCAGCAGATTCAGAAGTCCACCCTCTAACAGCAGCTTCAGCTACTGTAAATGCAACTTGGGCATAAGAGTAAATTACACCACCTCTCTGAGTTCCATCATAGATAATATCACTATCAATGAAAGAAACATCTGCTTGTAATACATTTGGATTAGCAACGCCATAAGGTACGCCTGTGTATTCTCCCCCTGAAGCAGGTAATTCTGCGTATTCAGTAATTCTTGGATCATTATTATTACTTAAATGCGCTACAAATACATCACTTAATGCATAATCTTCACGTGTTTCAAAACGATCTTGCCAAGGGTTGTCATTGGTGTCTTCTGATAAATATGGGTACTCAATATTTTCAGATACACTCCCAATAGCACCAGCAATTGCTTCAGTATACTTAGTTTTTGCTAAAGACTCATTTACATCTGCAATTCTCATTGCCATGGTGATTTTTAACGTATTCGCAAATTTTGCCCATTTACTCATGTCTCCATTAAATAAAATATCTCCGTTAAGAGTACCAGAGTTATTCATTGAAGATAAAGCTTCATCCAATAATGAAAAACCAGCAGTGTAAATGGCTTCTTGAGTGTCAAAAGCAGGTGTAATGTTATCTACACCTAATAAAGCTTCGTTAAAAGGAATCATTCCCCACGTATCAGTCATAAATTGAAAATAATACGCTTTTAAGATTTTAGCTACAGCTATTTGATTGGCAGAAGTTCCACCACCAGAATAAGCAACAGCATCTAGGGTATTTAAATCAATTATTTCTTGAAGGTCTTTTAATGCTCCTGAATACCAGCCGTCATAAGACCATTGAGTTGTTGAGTATCTAGATTCTTCAGTATATGTTACTTGTGAGATATATTGTACCCACATATTTCCATTTACTTCACTCACGTGAGAAGGAAGAGATCTTAAGGCACTTGTTAATAATGCGGCTGTAGATGCTTTTGAAGGTTGATTTGGATTTAGATTTTCATTACCAAAGTCAATAGTTTCACAAGAGCCTAACAAACCAAGAGAAAGTGCTAAAACTCCTAAATATTTTATAGTATTTTTCATTTTATTATTTTCTAAAAGTTAATTTTTACGTTTAATCCAATTGTTCTTGCTGGTGGTAATTGTCCACCCTCTACAGCTCTATATGGGCTTGTTAAAGAACCACTTCCTTCAATTTCACTAGGGTCTAATCCTGGAACATCAGAATAAAGAAGTAATAGGTTGTTACCAATAACAGAAAGATCTACCTTTTTAAAAGGTGTTTTTGACAACAAACTATTAGGTAAAGTGTATCCTAATCTTACCTGGCGTAATTTAATATAAGTAGCGTCGTATAGCCAAGCATCATGGGCTCCAAATAATCCTCCAAAGTAAGTTTGAGCTTCTACATAAGTATCTACTGGAGCACCAGTTTCATCCACACCAACTACATGTACACCACCACCAACAGATGGATCGTCTCTTAATGGATTACCAAGGTCATTGTTTCCTGCAGTGTCAGCATGAAGTCCAGAATAGTTGGTAAACATGTTTGTTGTAGAGTAGAACAAACCTCCTTTTTGAAAATCTAATCCAGTAAATAAAAAGAAATTTTTATATCTAAATGTAGAAGAAAATCCTCCAGTGAAGTCTGGTAAAATATTTCCTAAGTTTTGATTGCTTTCAATTACATGAGAACCATTAGAGTTTAGTATGAAGTTTCCGCTCTCGTCAATTTTTCTTTTTCTTCCAACAAATGTTCCCCATTCTTCTCCAGCGATTTCTTGCAATTGAAGAGAGTACCAGCTTAATGTTCCTAGAATATTTTTATCAATTCCCTCATAGATATAATCTACTTTCTTTTCTAATGTACCAAAATTAACTGCTAAATCCCAAGTGATATTTTTAGTTTGAATTGGTGTTCCTGAAATAGCTAATTCAATTCCATTAGAAGAAGTTTGTCCTGAGTTAATAGAAAGTCCAGTAAATCCAGAGGCACCAGATACTGGTATGGCAACAGGTAACTCAGAATCTTCACGTTGAAAATAAGTTAAGTCTAATCCGAGTCGGTTTTTTAAGAATTTCATTTCAAGACCTAATTCTGTTTCATTTCTAGTTCCCCCCAATAACATTGGGTTTGATTGTGTGTTTGGAACTGAGAAAGACGCATTCCCATTAAATGGATTACCAACATTATAAATAGAAGTTGTTTGGTAAGGCGATGGGAATATAGGTGCTTGTGCTACACCCGCTCTTAATTTAGCAAAAGAAATTGCATCAATATTTAAAAATTTGTGAAAGATAAAAACCCCAGAGAGTCCGTAAGTTTCTAATCTGTTGTTCTCAGGATTCGCTGTAGAACCCCAGTCTAATCTATAAGATGCATCTAAGTAAAAAGTGCTGTCATAGCCTAAAGACATTGAAGAAAACAAAGAATTCACTTTAGAGTTTGTAAACGTAGTACCGTAAGAAGGTCTGTCAACAGAAGTAGCTATGCTATAAAAATCAGGAACAGATAGCCCTCCAACAGAAGAGGCAGAGGTAGAAACAGATTTATTTTCTTGTAATTGGAAACCAGCTTTAACATCAATATCTAATGCATCTCCTAAAAATCTGTTATTATATGAAGCAAAACCAAACAATTCATTCTGCTCATATCTTGATCGAGATTCAGAATAAGATGGCACTTCTAATCCACCAAAAGCAGTTCTAGAATCCGAAAAATAATTATTGTTTCTTCTTCTTGCTTCTAAATTCACTTTTATGTTTCCATTCAATTGATAATTCAATCCAAAGTTACCGAATAGTACATCTTTTCTTTGGTTTGAGTTATTATTATCAACACCAAAGTGAGGTGCGTCCCAATATAATGGCCTAGAATTTCTAGGAGAACGAATGTTCCAGCTATAATAATTTCCATTCTGAACATACATGTCTTTTAGCCTATCCATATCTAATTGACGTTGCCACCATTGATTAAAATTAGAACCTAAAGAACTTCCATAACCTTGTGCTGGTTCATTTTCAGTAACACGGGTTTGATAGTTCACCGTAGTATACATATTTAGTTTTTCACTAAAATCAAAAGAAGCGTTCAAGTTAATATCTATTTGGTTTCTAAAAGTATTTGGGAGAACCAATTCAGTATTAATATTTCTTACCGACGCAGACACTTTATAGTCATCTCCACCTTTAGACCAGTTCAATGAAGTGTTATTTGTAATAGCGTCTTGGAAAAAGTTTTTTACGTTATCTGGGTTTGGAGACCAAGGTCTTAATTCCCCAAAAGTAGAAGAACCAGGAATCCAAGAATCCCAATGTCTTACTAAAGTACCATCTAATCTCGGACCCCAAGACTCATCTGCTGCATAATAGGGTATTTTTTGACCTTCAAATGAGGCCCATTCGGCTGGATCAGTTGCGGGGTTATATTCAAAAGTATCCCACTCTTGATAGTAACCTCCACCGTATTCATTTTGATAATTTGGCAATAAAGAAACAGAAGTCATTGAGGTTGTATGGTCAATTGATAAGCTTCCCTGGCCAGCAGTAGCAGTCTTAGATGTTATTAAAACAACCCCATTTCTTGCATCTACTCCAAAAAGAGCTGTTGCAGCCGCACCTTTAAGTACAGAAATGTTTCCTATATTATCAGTGTTAATATCAGACTGAGAATAAACCTTTACACCGTCAACTACATATAGAACACCAGTTTCACCTCTTAATCTAAGAAGACCTTGATCAAATGTTGAAGAAGGAGCACCTACCATTTGAACTCCAGCTACTTTTCCGGAAAGTGCTGTGTTTAAATCTACCTCTTTAGTTTGAACTAAGTTCTCACCTTTAACAGTTTGTTGTGAGTAACCAAGCGCTTTTTTCTCTCTTGTTACACCAAGTGCTGAAACCACAACTTCTTCTAAAGCTTGTGCGTCTTCTTGCATTTGAATGTTCATTACATTGCTAGAACCTACTACAGCGGTAGTTTGTTTCATTCCAATATATGTAAAAACTAATGTTTGTCCTACACTAGCATTTATGGTAAAGTTCCCATCAAAATCTGATTGTGTTCCATTAGATGTGCCCTGTACAAGGATGTTTACACCTCCCAATGGAATGTTGTTTTGATCTGAAACAGTACCTGAAATTGTCTTTTCTTGCGCAAAAGATACTTGCACAACTAACGCCAATAATAGCGTTAAAATACCATTTAAAGTTGTTTTCATTATTAGATTTATTTAAAAATTAGCTCGTAAATTTCCACTTATTTATCAACTCAAGCAAGATTTTATTAATAATTATTTAACATTTTATTGCTTTTAACAGAAAAAATGTATTTAGATCATAAATTATAATAATAATATAAATAAATATAACTTATTTTAAGATTTCAATAACGTAAAGTATTCCCTTTGTTAAATAATTGATTTATATATTTTAATTTGAAATTATTTTTATATAATATGTAAATTTTTTGCGTATTGTTTGTTATTTAACCGCTATAATTAAATAATATGTTTTTTTGTCTTTTTTTTTATGAATTAATTCATTTTTATTAAACAAAATGATGTTTTTGTTTTTCGATTTTAATTCGTCCTATATTTGTTTTTTAATCAAATTACTTATGAGAAATCCAATTGTTTACGCACTGATATTCTTAATGTTTTCATGTACCAAAAATGAAGATGTTGATTTAGTCTCGTTAAATGTGACAACCGCTGTTAGCCCTGATATTGGAGGCACTATTTTATTTAGC